>Ga0070738_10001321_pt1 | contig 51527 bp, 46 predicted proteins | sample Coa_R2_2_FD_66446 | JGI IMG/M metagenome (GOLD analysis project Ga0070738, IMG submission 66446) | Surface soil microbial communities from Centralia Pennsylvania, which are recovering from an underground coalmine fire - Coalmine... | ecosystem: Environmental > Terrestrial > Soil > Unclassified ... | reverse complement strand
TGTTGCAACAAATATCGCCCGTGCGCGCATTTCCACTCAGATGGAACCGCGCTAGCGGGCCGATGGGACAAGTGACGATCGTGTGGGCGCGGTTCCATCTGAGTGGAAATCGCTCTAGCCGCGCTGCAAGACCGCTCCAAGACGGTCAGCGCGCCTGCTGCGCGCGCCCGATCGCCGCGGTGATCAGCCGGTGCGCCTCGTCGACGCCGCCCCAGCCCAGCAGCTTCACCCACTTGCCGGGCTCGAGGTCCTTGTAGTGGACGAAGAAGTGCTCGATCTGCTCACGCGTGATCTGCGGCAGGTCGAGGTGGCTCTTCACGCCGACATAGCGCTGGGTGATGCGCGAGCTCGGCACGGCGATGATCTTCTCGTCGCCGCCGCCATCGTCCTGCATGCGCAGCACGCCGATCGGCCGCACGTTCATGACCGCGCCCGGCACGATCGGGCGCGTGTTGGCGACCAGCACGTCGATCGGGTCGCCGTCGTCCGACAGCGTGTGCGGCACGAACCCGTAGTTCCCGGGGTAGCGCATCGGCGTGTAGAGGAAGCGGTCGACCACGAGCGTGCCGGCCGCCTTGTCCATTTCGTACTTGATGGGCTCGCCGCCGATCGGCACCTCGATGATGGTGTTGACGTCGTCGGGCGGGTTGTCGCCGATCTTGATCGCGTCAATGTTCATGCCGCGATCCTAGAGAAAAGCGACGGCTCTTTCGAGCCGCGGGGACCGGCATTACACTTCCGCCAAAAGCAGCTGCCTCGGGGGAAACCATCATGGCCGACGAGCCGGCCAACCCTGCCTTCCTGATCGCCGACGACCATCCGATGGTCCGCGACGCCCTGCAGACGGCGCTGGCGCGCGCCTTTCCGGGGGCTGCGATCGCGCTCGCCGGCACGCTGGCCGAGGTCGAGGCGGCGCTCGACGGCCAGCCCGAGACCGACGCGCTGCTGCTCGACCTCGACATGCCCGGCATGGACGGGCTGACCGGCCTCGCGCTGCTGCGCTCGGAACGGCCGACCGTGCCGATCATCGTGGTCTCGGCGGCGCGCGATGCGACGGTCGCCCGGCGCGCCCACGACCTCGGCGCCTCGGCCTATGTCGACAAGTCGGCGTCGCTGGAGGAGATCGAGGCGGTCGTGCGCGCCGTGCTCGACGGCGAGATCCTGACCCCGCCGGAAGCCGCCCCGGGCGATTCCTTCGCCCAGCGCGCGGCCCTTCTCACGCCGCAGCAATGGCGCGTGCTGGCGCTGATGGTGCAGGGCGATCAGAACAAGCAGATCGCCTACAAGCTCGGCGTCGGCGAACCGACCGTGAAGGCGCATGTCACGGTCATTCTGCGCAAGCTGGGCGTCCGCTCGCGCACCCAGGCGGTGATCGAAGCCCGCGGCCTCGCGCTGCCGCCGACCTAGACTTAGGGTACCACCCGCTCGCGCATCCGCAGCAGCGCGCGCAGGGCCGCAGGCTTGAGCGGCTTGTGCAGCAACTCGACCTGGTGGGCGCGGGCGTTTACGCGCAACGTCGGATCGCGGTCGGCCGTGATCAGCGCGGCCGGCACGGCCCGTTCCCAACGGCGCCGCAAGGTGTCGACGACCTCCAGCCCGTCCGGCCCGTCATCGAGATGGAGATCGGCCAGCACGAGATCGGGCAGCCGATCGGCTGTCGCCGCCAGCGCCTCGTCGAGCGAGGCGGCTGTCGCGACGCGGCAGCCCCAGCCGCCCAGCAGGGTCGCCATCGCCTCGCGCACGCTCGCCTCGTTGTCGATGCAGAGCACGAACCGCTCGGCCTCGGCCGGCGGCCGCGGCAACGGCGCGGCGGCATCCGCAGCAGCGGCGACCGCCGGCACCTCCGGCACCAGAACCGAGAAGGTCGAGCCCAGGCCCGGCGCCGAGGCGAGCCGCACCGGCAGATCGAGCATGCGCGCGATGCGGTCGACGATGGCGAGGCCGAGGCCCAGCCCGCGCTCGGCCCGCGGCCGGTCGTCCTCGGGCTGCAAGCGCACGAACTCCTCGAAGATGAGCTGCTGCTTGTCCAACGGGATGCCCGGCCCGTTGTCCTTGACCTCGATGCGCAGGCGCCCGCCCTCGCGGCGGCAGCCCAGCAGCACGCGATGCGGGCGGCCCTCGACACGACCGTAGCGCAGCGCGTTCGACAGTAGGTTCTGCAGGATGCGGCGCAGGAAAGCGGGATCGGTGTCGACGAAGGCGCGCGTCGGCACCAGCACCAGATCGACGTCGTGACGCGCGGCGACCGGCGCGAATGCCGTGCCGAGCGAATCGAACAGGGTCTGCAGCGCAAACGGCCGCTTGTCTGGCTTGAACGCGCCGGCATCGAGCTTGGAGATATCGAGCAGCGCATCGAGCAGCGCCTCGACCGCCCCCAGGCTCGCATCGATCTTGCCGCCCAGATCGTTGTTCGGGTCGCGATCGATCAGCGCCGCCGTGAACAGCCGCGCGGCGTGCAGCGGCTGCAGGAGATCGTGGCTCGCCGCCGCGATGAAGCGCGTCTTGCCCAGGTTGGCCGCCTCCGCCTCGGCGCGGCTGGCCTCGAGCTCGGCGGTGCGCTCGGCGACGCGCTGCTCGAGCGTCTCCGCGGCACGGCGCAGCTGGCGGTCGCTGTGGCGCAGCGCCTCGGCGGTGCGCACGCGCGCCGTGACGTCGTTGCAGGTGGCGACGAAGCCCCCGTTGGGCAGCGGATCGAGGCGCAGCTCGACGACCAGGCCGCCCCCTTCCCCATTACCCGGCGTGCCGACCTCGTGGGTGAGCGGCGCCTCGGGCCGGCGCAGCAGGGCGTGGTCGAGCGGCAGCAGGGCGGCGAAGCGGTCGTTGGAGATCTCGAGCCGGCCGTCCTTGTCGAAGGCGGCGATGCCCATGCCGACATGGTCGAGGCTGTTGCGCAGGATGTCGTAGTTGTAGCGAATCGCCTCGGACGCCTCGTCGATCAAGGCGCGGGCGCTGCGCGTCAGCAGCCGGCCGCGCCGGCCGAACGCGCCGACGATCACGCGCGCCGAGGCGGCACCCAGCGTCCCCGACAGAACGCGCTCGGTCTGCGCCAGCGCCGCCTGCAGCGACATCGGCCCGCTCAGCGCCCGCTCGGCACGCTCGACGCCGACGAAGCGGGCCAGCAGGTCGCGCAGCTCGGCGAGGCGATGGGCGTCGACGGGCGCGCGCCGCTCCGGCTCGGGCTCGGCGCCCAGCACGAAGGCATCGGCCTGCTCGGCATCGGCGCCCCGCGCGCGCACCAGCAGCGATACGCCAATCAGCAGCACCGTGTTGACCATGATGCCGACCACGAAGCCCTGGCCCACCGGATCGAGATCCGACAGGGCCGGCGGCAGCCAGTCGCGCAACGGCTCGGCCTGGCTGACGCCATCGGAGCGGAGGCTGGGCAGCAGCAGCGCGTAGAGCCAGACGATGAAGCCGCCCACCAGCCCGGCGACGACGCCGTAGCGATGCGCGCGGCGCCAGTAGAGACCGAACACCAGCCCGGGCGCGAAGTTGGCCACGGCGGCAAAGCTGATCAGGCCGATCGAGGCGAGCGGCAGGGTGCCCGAGATCACCCGCTCATAGGCGTACCCCGCCATCATGATCAGCACCACCGCGGCGCGGCGCACGAACACCACGAGCCGCCCCATCGGCTGCTGGCCGCCGGGTTCCCAGCGGCCCTGCCGGCGCAGCACATAGGGCATCAGCAGCTCGTTGCCGATCATCGCCGACAGTGCCATGCAGGCCACCACCACCATCGAGGTCGCGGCCGACAGGCCGCCGATGAAGACCAGCGCCGACAGCCAGTTCTCGTCGTGGCCGAGCGGCAACTGCAGCACGTAGAGGTCGGCGTTGACCGAGCGGCCGAGCAGCAGCAGCCCGCCCGCCGCGATCGGCAGCACAAACAGGTTTATGAGCACGAGGTAGCTCGGGAAGAGCCAGCGCGCGGTGCGCAGCGATGCCGGATGGCCGTGTTCCACGACCGCGGCATGGAACTGGCGCGGCAGGCAGAGGAAGGCCATGCCGGAGAGCACCGTCGTGACGATCCAGGTGAGCGGCGAGCCCTCGCGCGACACCTGCTCGAGCAGCGCCGGCTGGTCGACCAGCCGGCGCCACAGGTCGGACGGGCCGTCGAACAGCACGAACAGCACGAACGGCCCGACGATCAGCAGGGCCGCGAGCTTCACCACGGATTCGAAGGCCATCGCCAGCATCATGCCGCGGTGCTGCTCGGAGGCGTGCACGTTGCGCACGCCGAACAGGATGGTGAAGGCCGCCATCATGCCGGCGACGATCAGCGAGGTATCGGTATGGACGACTCCGCTCCGGCCGTCGATCCAGGCGGTGGGCTCGGCGACGGCGCGGAAGGTCGACGAGACGGCCTGCAGCTGCAGGGCGATGTAGGGCAGCACGCCGATCGTCGCGAACAGCGTGGCGGTGACGCCGACGGTCCGGCTCTTGCCGTAGCGCGAGGCGAGGAAATCGGCGATCGAGGTGACATTGTGCTGCTTGGCGAGTCGCACCAGTTTGCGCAGCATCGGAAAGCCGGCGGTGATCACCAGCACCGGCCCGGTATAGATGAGGATGAAGTCGAACCCCGCGGCCGCAGCCCGGCCGACTGCGCCGTAGAAGGTCCACGAGGTGCAGTAGATGGCGAGCGACAGGCCGTAGACGGTCGGCGCGACGGCCGAGCTCGCCGACCAGGCCCGCTGATGGCGGTCGCCGAAATAGGCCACGGCGAACAGCAGGCCGAGATAGGCCAGCGACAGCGCGAGAACCGCGGGTTCGGCGAGCATTATCCTTTATTGAACCGCGCCCGTCCGGTCGCGACAAGCCTTGCTCGGCCGGAACGGAAGACATCGGATCGGGCGCAGGCCTGCAGGGAACTGCAGCGTTTCGTACAATCCCGGAACCGACATCGTCCACGCAGATGGGCGCGTGACGTCTCCCATGCCCGTCATTGAACCGTGCCGATTCGGCCGCTACAAGCCTCCGCCATGGCCAGTTACCAGTACATCTATGTGATGAAGGGTCTGAACAAGACCTATCCCGGCGGCAAGCAGGTCCTGAAGGACATCTGGCTGTCGTTCTATCCTGGCGCCAAGATCGGCGTGCTGGGCCTGAACGGCGCGGGCAAGTCGACCCTGCTCAAGATCATGGCGGGCGAGGACGACAACTTCACCGGCGAGGCGTGGGCGGCCGAGGGCGTGAAGATCGGCTTCCTCAAGCAGGAGCCCGAGCTCGACGACAAGAAGGACGTGCTGGGCAACGTCATGGAAGGCGCCGGCGACATGGCCACGATGCTGGCCCGCTTCGAAGAGGTGTCGAACGCCTTCTCCGATCCCGACGCCGACATGGACAAGCTGATCGCCGAGCAGGCCGAGCTGCAGGAGAAGATCGACGCCGGCAACGGCTGGGACCTGCAGCGCACGGTCGAGGTGGCGATGGACGCGCTGCGCTGCCCACCGGGCGACGCCAAGGTCGACAAGCTGTCGGGCGGCGAGAAGCGCCGCGTTGCACTGTGCCGCCTCCTGCTGAGCCGGCCCGACATGCTGCTGCTCGACGAGCCGACCAACCATCTCGATGCCGAATCGGTGGCGTGGCTGGAGCGCCATCTCGCCGAGTTTCCCGGCACCGTCGTGGCGGTCACCCACGACCGCTACTTCCTCGACAATGTCGCCGGCTGGATCCTCGAGCTCGATCGCGGCGCCGGCATCCCGTGGGAGGGCAACTACTCCTCGTGGCTGAAGCAGAAGGACCAGCGGCTGGCGCAGGAAGAGAAGGCCGCCGACGCCCGCCGCCGCACCATGCAGCGCGAGCTCGAATGGATGGGCACCAGCCCGTCGGCGCGGCGCTCCAAGAGCAAGGCGCGCATCGCGGCCTATAACCAGATGGTCGAGGAGGAGCAGAAGGCGACGCTCGACACGCAGCAGATCGTCATCCCCGCCGGCCCGCGTCTCGGCGACCACGTGATCGAGGCCGACAGTATCTCCAAGGGCTTCGGCGACCGGCTGCTGATCGACAACCTTTCGTTCAAGCTGCCGCCGGGCGGCATCGTCGGCGTGATCGGTCCAAACGGCGCGGGCAAGACGACGCTGTTCAAGATGATCACCGGCCAGGAGAAACCCGATTCGGGTACCTTCTCGGTCGGCCCGACGGTGAAGCTCGGCTACGTCGACCAGAGCCGCGAGACGCTCGATCCCAACAAGACGGTGTGGGAGGAGCTGTCGGGCGGCCTCGACATCATCAAGCTCGGCAATCGCGAGGTGAACAGCCGCGCCTACTGCGCCTCGTTCAACTTCCGCGGACCCGACCAGCAGAAGAAGGTCGGCCAGCTTTCGGGCGGCGAGCGCAACCGCGTCAACCTCGCCAAGATGCTGAAGAGCGGCGCCAACGTGCTGCTGCTCGACGAGCCAACCAACGACCTCGATGTCGACACGCTGCGCGCCCTGGAAGAGGCGCTGACCGACTTCGCCGGCTGCGCGGTGATCATCAGTCACGATCGCTGGTTCCTCGACCGCATCGCCACCCACATGCTGTCGTTCGAAGGCGACAGCCACGTCGAATGGTTCGAGGGCAACTACCAGGACTACGAGGCCGACCGCCACCGCCGCTTCGGCACCGACGCCGACCAGCCGCACCGGATCAAGTACAAGCCGCTGGTGAGGAAGTGACATCGGCCGGCAAGGCCGGCCGCTGTCATCCCGAGCGCAGCGTGGGATCTTCTCGCTGCCGCGCCAGTTCCTCGTCGATGAAGTCCATGCGGTCCTTGCCCCAGAAGATCTCGTTGCCGACGACGAAGGTCGGTGCGCCGAACACGCCGCGGGCGAGCGCCGCCTGCGTTTCATCGATCAGCTCCTGCCGGACCTCTTCGCTCTCGCTCAGGGCTAGAAAGCGGTCGGGATCGACGCCCAGCGCCTTCGCCACCGGCCGCAGCCCTTCGGGTTCCGCAACCGAGGCATCGTCGCGCTCCCAGTAGGCGGCGAAGATCGCCTCGAGATACTCCCACTCCCTGCCGAAACGGCGCATGGCGAGTGCGCCACGCAAAGCCGGGCTGGTCTTGATCGGGAACTTCGTCGGCATCCGGAACGGCAGCTTATAGCGGCGGGCCCAGCGATGGAGATCGACGATGCGGTTGGCGATCTTGGCCTTCGGCTCGTCCATCAGCACGTAATTGTGATGCCGGAAGACATAGCCCAGGTTGAACGGGTGCGGCACGACTTTGGCGCCGTGCCGTGCAGCAACCGGCTTGATGAGATGCAGCGCGAAGTAGCTGTTCGTGCTGCCGAGGTCCCAGTGGAAATCGACCGCGGTAAACAGGGGCATGGTCGGGACTATACCCCGTGCATCCCTCCAATTCGCTTCCCCGAGAAGGCTCCGATGCCCGCTTTCAACGCCAGCCGCCGATCCCGTTCGCTCCGGCGCTCACGCTTGCTGCCCTTCCGCTTCTCGGCAAAATCGGTGTCGTGCGGGCCGCCCCTCTGGCGATGCCAACGGCGCGCCGCATCCGCCGCCCGAGGCGTACGCCGCGAAGTTCACCGGACGGTACATCCATCGGCTGATCACCGGCGGCATCGGCCACAACCTGCCGCAGGAAGCGCCCCGAGGCCTTCGCTCAGGCCGTGGTCGACGTCACCGAGGGATAAGGTCGGTCCATCGTCACGCTGGCCGACGTTGCCAGGAAGCGACACGAGGGAGTACGCCATCAACTGCGGCACTCCATGCGCACCATCGTCAGGGCCAAAGGGCTACATCTTCCACCCGTACCAGGAGCGATGACGCCATGACCGACTACGATGCGATCGTCATCGGCACCGGCCAGGCGGGACCGAGCCTGGCCCGCCGGCTCGCCGACTCGGGCCAGAAGGTCGCCGTGGTCGAGCGCAACCGCTTCGGCGGCACCTGCGTGAACACCGGCTGCACGCCGACCAAGACGATGGTCGCGAGCGCCTACGCCATGCACATCGCGCGGCGCGGCGCCGACTACGGCTTCTCGGGCGCGGGCGAGATCAAGGCCGACATGAAGCGGATCAAGGCCCGCAAGGACAAGATCGTCGCGAGCCACAACCACGGAGTCGAGCGATCGCTCAAGAACCGCAAGAACTGCACCGTCTATCAGGGGCACGGCCGCTTCGTGGCGCCGCACGAGGTCGCGGTCGGCGGCGAAACCCTGCGTTCGGACCGGATCTTCCTCGACGTCGGCAGCCGGGCAGCGATCCCATCGATCGAGGGCCTGGACCAGGTGCCCTACCTCACCAATAGCACGATGATGGATGTCGATTTCCTGCCGCCCCATCTGCTGGTGCTGGGCGGTAGCTATATCGGCCTCGAGTTCGGCCAGATGTTTCGCCGCTTCGGCAGCGGGGTGACGATCGTCGAGGTTGGGCCGCGCCTCATCGCGCGAGAGGACGAGGAGGTCTCTCAGGCGGTGGCGGCGTTCCTCGGACGCGAAGGCATCGCCATTCATACCAACGCCAAGTGCCTCAGCGTCGAAAGGCGCGGCGACGAGATCGTCATGACGCTCGATTGCGACGGGCAATCACGCGAGGTCGTGGGCACCCATCTGCTCATTGCGACCGGGCGGCAGCCGAACACCGACGACCTCGGCGTCGAGCGCGCGGGCATCAAGCTCGACGCCAAGGGCTATATCCAGGTCGACGACGAGTTGCGCACCAGCGTGCCGGGCATCTGGGCGCTCGGCGATTGCAATGGCCGCGGAGCCTTCACGCATACGTCCTACAACGACTTCGAGATCGTCGCGGCGAATCTGCTCGACGGCGGGCAGCGCAAGGTCAGCGACCGCATCACGGCCTACGCCCTCTATACCGATCCGCCGCTCGGCCGGGCCGGCATGACGGAAGCGGAAGTCCGGCGCCGCGGCCGTCCCGCGCTGGTGACGAAGCTCGACATGGAGAACGTCGCCCGTGCTGCCGAAAAGGGCGAGACCGAGGGCTTCATGAAGGTATTGGTCGATGCGGAGTCGAAGCAGATCCTCGGCGCCTCGTTCCTCGGCACCAGCGGCGACGAGGCGATCCATTGCATCCTCGACGTCATGTACGCCAGGGCACCCTATACGCTGCTGCAACACGCCGTTCACATTCACCCGACCGTCTCCGAGTTCATTCCGACCATGCTCGAGGACCTCGCACCGCTGGAGTGACGCCGCCCACTGGCACGGAACTTGCTGCCCGCGCGGCATGAGCCTGATCGAAAAGCCGCCAGTACTCGGGCCACCGGTGCCCGGCCAGCCGGGCTTCACGTCCTATATCCCTGACTCCGCGCCCTTCTCGGCCGAACAGCGCGACTGGCTGAACGGCTTCTTTGCGGGCTTCTTCGCCGATTACGGCGTACCGCCGCTGCCCGCCGCAGCCGATCCCGCCTACGCCGATCCGATGGCGGACGGCGAGGACGACGAGGCGCCGTGGCACGATCCGACGATCTCCCTGGCCGAGCGCATGGACATGGCCAAGGGCCGGCCGCTGCGCAGGCGCATGATGGCGGCGATGGCGCAGCAGGATTGCGGCCAGTGCGGCTACACCTGCGAGACCTATGCGAACGAGATCGTGCAGCATGCCGAGGAGCGGCTGAACCTCTGCGTGCCGGGCGGCAAGGAGACCGCCCGCATGCTCAAAAAGCTCATCGAGGAGATGGGGGGCGGCGCGACCGATCCCGACGAGGAGAAGGCCAAGGCCGAGGCGCGCGCGGCGGCGCGGCTGGAGCCGAAGCGTCCGGCCGAGCGCGGCTACTCGCGCGAGGCGCCGGTCGAGGCGCGGTTCGTGTCGGCGACGCTGCTGAACAAGGGCCGCTCCGAGAAGAGCACCTGGCACATCGATTTCGATCTCACGGATACCGGCCTCGACTACACGGTGGGCGACAGTTTCGGCGTCTATCCGAAGAACGACCCGGCGCTGGTCGCGGCGGTGATCGAGGCGATCGACGCGCCGGCCGACTTTCCGATCGCCGGCAAGCCGCTGGTCGAGGTGCTGACCGAGGACATGGCGCTCGGCGCCGCGCCCGACATGCTGTTCGAGCTGATCTCCTACATGGTGGGCGGCGAGCGCAAGGCGAAGGCCAAGGCGCTGGCGCAGGGCGAGGATCCCGATGGCGATGCCGCGACGCTCGACGTGCTGGCGGCGGTGCGCAAGTTCCCGGGCATCCGGCCCGATCCCGAGGCGTTCGTCGAATGCCTCGAGGGCCTGCAGCCGCGGCTCTACTCGATCTCGTCATCTCCCAAGCTCGATCCCAACCGGCTGTCGCTCACGGTCGATCACGTGCGCTACGAGATCGAGGGCGAGGGCCGCCTGCGGTTGGGCGTCGCCTCGACCTTCCTGTCGCGCGCGATCCAACCCGGCACGACGCTCAAGGTCTACATCCAGCGCGCGCACAATTTCGCCCTGCCCAGCAATCCTGCGACGCCCATCGTCATGGTCGGGCCCGGCACCGGCGTGGCGCCGTTCCGCGCCTTCCTGCAGGACCGTTATGTGAGCCAGGCGCCGGGCGATGCCTGGCTGTTCTTCGGCCACCAGCGCAGCGCGTGCGACTTCTTCTACGAAGAGGAGTTCGCCGGCCTGCTGGCGCAGCAGGCGCTCACGAAGCTGTCGCTCGCCTGGTCGCGCGATGCGGATACGCCGAAGACCTACGTCCAGGACCGCATGCGCGCCGAAGGCGCCGAGCTCTGGGCTTGGCTGCAGCGCGGCGCGCACTTCTACGTCTGCGGCGATGCCCAGCGCATGGCAGGCGACGTCGAGAAGGCGATGATCGAGATCGCGCAACAGCATGGCGGCCACGACGAGCGCAGCGCCAAGGCGTTCGTCGCCGATCTCAAGAAGTCAGGCCGCTATCAGGCGGACGTGTATTAGACCAGCTCAGCTGAATCTAGGGAAAGGCGTTGGCGAGCAAGTGGCGAGCCGCTCCCTGTTTCGCCACGTCGATGGCGAACTGCTGCCAGTACGCGGGATTGCGGGCCTCATAGGACAGGTAGGCGTCGTAACCCTTCTCGGCGAGCAGGCGGAACAGGTCGGTACGCGACGGCGTTCTCGCACGCTTCCGCTTCATTCGACAACCCTCGCATGAAGCAGCGCTCGAAATCGACACGGCGCAGCTCGACCGCATCGAAGCAAGCGGCCTTGGCAGCGGCCAGGGCATCTCCGGGTTATCGACGGTCCAGGTGTGGAACGCGAGGCCGCGGACGCGGTGCAACGGCGTCAGATCCGCTGGTCCATCTCGAGCGCGGGCTCGGGGACGTCGACGCAGCCGATGATGCGCGCCGGCACGCCGGCCGCCGTGCAGCCTGCGGGCACCGGCTCGAGCACGACGCTGCCGGCGGCGATCTTGGCGCAGGCGCCGATCTCGATGTTGCCGAGCACTTTTGCGCCGGCACCGAGCAGCACGCCGCGCCGCACCTTCGGATGGCGGTCGCCGCGCTCCTTGCCGGTGCCGCCCAGGGTCACGCCGTGGAGCATCGACACGCCGTCCTCGACGACCGCGGTCTCGCCGATCACCACGCCGGTGGCGTGGTCGATGAAGATGCTCTTGCCGATCACCGCGCCGGGATGGATGTCGACGCCGAACAGCGAGCTGCCGCGGCTCTGCAGGTAGTGCGCCAGGCTCTTGCGCCCCTGGGTCCACAGCCAATGCGCGACGCGATAGGTCTGCAGCGCGTGGTAGCCTTTGAACCACAGCAGCGGATCGAGATAGGAGGTGCAGGCGGGGTCGCGATCGGCGGTGGCGACGATGTCGGCGCGTGCGGCATAGCCGATCGCCGGCTCGTCGTTCAGCGCCTCGTCGAAGATCTGGCGGATCAGCGCCGCCGGCACCTCGGTCGTACCGGCGAGGCGTGCGAGGTGGTAGCTGAGCGCGCCCTCCAGGCGTGACTGGCTGAGGATGGTCGCGTGGAGCGTGCCGGCCAGCACGGGCTCGGCCGCGGCCGCTTGCTGGGCGGCTTCCCGGACCTTCGCCCATACCGGATCGACCGATCGCTGTTCGGCTGGATTCTTGACGACTGCGCTATCCATGGCGCTCTCCTTCGACCGCCTCGGCCCGGAAGAACTCCTCCGGTCAACGTGCCTACTTGTGAGAAGTTACAGCCGCAACACGCGCCCGCCAGAGAATATTCTTTCTCCGACGAATAAGGACGCCTCATGCGCTCAGTGGCTGGCGCGGGCCTCGAGCTCGTCGATCAGCGGCTCGACCTTGCCGCCGTGGCTGGAGATGTAGGAATTGAAGTCCGAGCGGTGGGTCATGACCATGCTCACGCCCTCGATCTTGACGTCGGTGATGCGCAGGCCCTGGCCGGTGTTGCGGACCTCCCACTGGATGTTGATCGGCTGGCCGTTGGTCTGGTTAAGCTTGCTGTCGACCACGGACACGCCGTTGGGCCGTTGCGAGACGCGGGTGACGGTGAGCGTCTGGCCGCCATACTGGCTGAACCGCTCGGTGTAGGCGCGCGCCTCGGAGCTCACCACCGCCTTGAGGAAGCGCTCGCGCTGCTCGGGGGTGGCGGCGTTCCAGTGGGTCGCGAGCGCGGCTTGGCCCATGTAGGGGATGTCGAAGTACTTCAGCAGCACGCCGCGGATGCCGGCCTCGAGCTGGGCGCCCTTGGTGGTCTTGATCAGTTCGATCACCTCGGCGGCCGCCTGCTCGATCAGCTGGGCCGCCGGGCCGTCGGCGGCCTCGGCCGGCAGCACCACGGCGGTGGCGGCGGCAGTGGCGGCAAGGCACAGAAACGCACGTCGCGAGGCGAACATCACCTGATCGCTCCTGAAAGCGGTGAAGAGAGCGAGACTCCTAGCGCACCAGCGCGACCTTGTCGCGCTGCTCCAGCTCGGCCCGCGGCCCCGTCTTGTCCCGTTTCTGACGGATGAAGTCCGCCCGCTGCTGGGTGTATGCACTCTTCAGGGCGGCATAGAAATCGACGGAATTCTTCTCGAGATCGTCCAGCGCGAAGAGTGTACGGGAACGGCGGTCGAGCAGGGTCGCGCCGAATCGCGAGCCGGCGTAGATCCAGCCGGCGGTGCTGCTGATGCCGAAGGTGATGATGCTGAACGGATCGACCGCGGCGTCGATCGCGAGGCCCACGCCGTCGCGGGCGTTGGAGGGACCGATCACCGGCAGGACCATGTAGAAGCCGCCATTCTCGGGCTCGACACCGGCATAGTAGCCGATCGTGTCGCCCATGCCTTCCTTGGTCTTGCTGAGCCCGATGGCGGACGCGACATCGAACAGTCCGGCCACGCCGATCGTCGAGTTGATCAGGAAGCGGCCCACCGTGGTGGCGGCGCGGCCGGGCGAGCCCTGAACCACCTCGTTGATGGCAGTCACCGGCTCGCCGAGATTTTCCAGGACGTTGTGCAGGCCGCGCTGGCCGGGCGCCGGCATCCAGTCGCGATAGAGCACGGCCACCGGCCGCACGGCGATGGTGTCGACCGCGCGGTTGATCGAGAAGATGAACCGGTTGGGCGCCTCCATCGGGTCCCACGGCTCGTTGGCCCCGGTATCGGCGGCACATCCCGCCAAGGCCGCCGCCGCAGCAAGCGCGAGGGCCGACTGGCGAATATTCGCCATGTGCTTGAAAAAACCTTCGACCATCGACGCTGAAAACCCCCGAAACCGGCTTGGTTTAGCCGCACTTGCGGCAAGTGTCGCACACGCCGCCGCCAGTTTGAAGACCGGCCAAGCTTCGTTGTTTTCACTTGCGGACATAAATATATTTTTATACGTATTTAAATTATGGATCGTTTGTTGAGCCTTTTGCGGGCGGCGGCCGAGGATACGCGGCTGCGCATCCTGGCCCTGGCGGCGCGGGAGGACCTGACCGTCAGCGACTACGTGCACGTGCTGGGGCAGAGCCAGCCGCGCGTGTCGCGGCACCTGAAATTGCTGGTCGAGGGCGGACTGCTGGAGCGCTTCCGCGAGGCGCAGTTCACCCGCTTCCGGCTGGTGACCGGCGGCGACGATGCCGCCTTGGTGCGCGAGTTCGTGCGCCGGCTCGACGTCAAGCATCCGCGGCTGGCGGCCGACCGGGCGCGGCTCGACGCGCTGCAGCAGCGGCGCCAGACGGCGGCGGTGCGCTTCTTCCGCGACAACGCCCAGCGCTGGGACGAATTGCGCGCGCTCCACGTCGCCGACCGCGAGATCGAGCGCGCGCTGGCCCATCACCTGCCGATCGGCGCGCGCCGGCTGCTCGACATCGGCACCGGGACCGGCCGGCTGCTCGAGGTGCTGGCGCCCAAGGTCGAGCGCGCGATCGGCGTCGACCAGAGCCGCGAGATGCTGGCGCTGGCCCGCGCGAACCTCGCGCGCGCGGCGATCGACAATGCCGAGATCCGCCAGGCCGACATGTATGCGCTCCCCTTCGAGGCCGACAGCTTCGACGTGGTCACCATCCATCACGTGCTGCACTACGCCGACGACCCGGCCGCCGCGCTGGCCGAGGCGGCGCGCGTGGTGAAGCCGGGCGGCGTCGTGCTGGTGGTCGACTTCTCGCCGCACGACCTGGTCGAGCTCAAGCGCGAGCATGCCCACGTCCATCTCGGCTTCGCCGACAACCAGGTGCAGGGCTGGCTGCGCAGCGCGGGCCTCAATCCCCTCGAGCCCTTGCACTTCCCCGGCCGCCGCCTGATGACCGGCATCTGGCGCGGCGAGCGCGAGGCGCTCCAGCGCAGCGGCCGCACCCCCACCCTCACGCAAGGAGCGACCCGGTGAACCGCGCCGATGTGATCCGCCTCGACTTCCCCGCCCGCGGCCGGCAGCGCCTGCAGGTCTCGTTCGAGTTCTCGCCGCCCAAGACCGAGGCGGCCGAGCGCACCCTGTGGGAGACGGTGGAGCGCCTTGCCCCGCTCAAGCCCACCTTCTTCTCGGTGACCTACGGCGCCGGCGGCTCGACCCGCCAGCGCACCCACGAGACCGTGGTGCGCCTCAAGAAGGAGACCGGCGTCGAGGCCGCCGCCCACCTCACCTGCGTTGCCGCCACCCAGGGCGAGATCGACGACGTCGCCCGCGCCTACTGGGACGCCGGCATCCGCCACATCGTGGCGCTGCGCGGCGATCCGCCCGGCGGCATGGGCGGCAAGTACTGCCCGCATCCCGGCGGCTATGCCAATGCGGCCGCGCTGGTCGCGGGCCTGAAGAAGATCGGCGACTTCCAGATCAGCGTCGCGGGCTATCCCGAGAAGCATCCCGATTCGGCGAGCGTCGATGCCGACCTCGACAACCTGAAGCGCAAGGTCGATGCCGGTGCCGACCGCTGCATCACCCAGTTCTTCTTCGAGTGCGACGACTTCCTGCGCTTCCGCGAAGCCGCCGCGAAGGCCGGCATCAACGTGCCGATCGTGCCGGGCGTCATGCCGGTCTCGAACTTCCAGGGCATCCAGAAGATGGCCGGCCTGTGCGGCTCGAAAGTGCCGGCCTGGCTCGCCGACATGTTCGACGGCCTCGACAACGACGTCGAGACACGCCGCATGATCGCCGCCACGGTCGCGGGTGACCTTTGCCGCCGCCTGCACGCCGAGGGCGTCGACCAGTTCCACTTCTATACGCTCAATCGCGCGGACCTGACGTTCGCGCTGTGCCACCTGCTGGGAGTGCGCCGCCATGACCCTTCGACATAGCTCAGGGCAGGCCCGAACTGAGAAGGCCGACCTCCTCCGCCAGATCGCCCAGGATCGCATCCTGGTGAAGGACGGGCCGTACGGCACCGCCATCCAGGGTTACCGCCTCGACGAGGCCGGCTTCCGCGCCGGCCGCGACTTCGCCCAGGACCAGAAGGGCAACAACGACCTGCTGAACGTCACGCGTCCCGACGTCGTGAGCGAGATCTGCAACGCCTACATCGAGGCCGGCGCCGACGTGCTGGCGACCAACACCTTCAACGCCAACGCCATCAGCCAGGCCGACTACGGCCTGCAGGACCGCGCGCGCGAGATCAATCTCGCTGCCGCGAAGATCACGCGTGAATGCGCCGACGCCGCCACGGCGAAGAACCCGAGCAAGCCGCGCTTCGTCGTCGGCGCGTTGGGTCCGACCAACAAGACTTTGTCGGTGTCGCCCAACGTCAACGACCCGGGCTTCCGCGCCGTCACCTTCGACGAGGTAAAGGGCATCTACCGCGAGCAGATCGACGGCCTTCTCGACGGCGGCGTCGACTTCATCCTGATCGAGACGGTGTTCGATACCCTGAACGCCAAGGCGGCGATCGTTGCCGCCGACGAGGCGGGCGAGGCGCGCGACGAAGAGATCCCGGTGATGGTGTCGATGACCCTGACCGACCTCGCCGGCCGCAATCTCTCGGGCCAGACGGTCGAGGCCTTCTGGCACTCGGTGCGCCACGCCAGGCCGCTGACCATGGGACTGAACTGCAGCTTCGGCGCGACCGAGCTGCACCCCTACGTCAACGCGCTCAACCCGCAGGTCGATGGACTGGTCTGCGTCTATCCCAATGCCGGTCTGCCGAACGAGCTGGGTGCCTACGACGAGCCGCCCGAGATGACCGCCAAGCTGGTACGGGGCTGGGCCGAGAACGGCTGGCTGAACATCGTCGGCGGCTGCTGCGGCACCACGCCGGCGCACATCAAGGCGGTCGCCGAGGCCGTGAAGGGCCTGAAGCCGCGCCAGTGGCATGCCTTGCCGCCGGCGCTGCGCCTGTCGGGCATGGAAGCAGCGAGTTTCATGTGATGACGATGTTCGAATCCCTTCCCCCGTCTGCGGGGGAAGGTGGCCCGAAGGGCCGGAAGGGGGCCCCCCTCCGCCGGCTTCGCCGGCACCTCCCCCCGCAGACGGGGGGAGACGGAGTTTTGTCATGACCGAGCGTACAGCCACCTTCATCAACATCGGCGAGCGGACCAACGTCACCGGGTCGGCGAAGTTCAAGAAGCTGATCCTCGAGGGCGACTATGCGGCCGCCCTCGACGTTGCGCGCCAGCAGGTCGAATCGGGCGCGCAGGTCATCGACGTCAACATGGACGAGGGCCTGCTCGACGCCGAGAAGGCGATGGAGACCTTCCTCAAGCTGATCGCCTCCGAGCCCGACATCGCCAAGGTGCCGATCATGATCGACAGCTCCAAGTGGAGCGTGATCGAGGCCGGCCTGAAGTGCGTCGCCGGCAAGCCGATCGTGAATTCGATCTCGATGAAGGAAGGCGTCGAGCCGTTCATCGAGCATGCGAAGAAGGTCCGCCGCTACGGCGCCGCGGTCGTCGTCATGGCGTTCGACGAGAAGGGCCAGGCCGACACGCTGCAGCGCAAGGTCGATATCTGCGAACGGGCCTACAAGATCCTTACCGAACAGGTCGGCTTCCCGGCCGAGGACATCATCTTCGATCCCAACATCTTCGCCATCGCGACCGGCATCGAGGAGCACAACAACTACGGCGTCGACTTCATCGAGGCCACGCGCCAGATCAAGCAGCGCTGCCCGCACGTGAAGATCTCCGGCGGCGTGTCGAACCTGTCCTTCTCCTTCCGCGGCAACGAGACCGTGCGCAAGGCGATGCACTCGGTGTTCCTGTACCACGCCATCCAGGCGGGCATGGACATGGGCATCGTCAATGCCGGCCAGCTCGAGGTCTATGACGAGATCCCGGCCGAGCTGCGCGAGGCTTGCGAGGACGCGATCCTGAACCGCCGGCCCGACGCGACAGAGCGCCTGCTCGACCTGGCGCCCAAGTACAAGGGCAAGGGCGATACGGCCGAGGCGACGCAGGATGCCGAGTGGCGCTCCTGGTCGGTCGAGAAGCGGCTGGAGCATGCGCTGGTCAAGGGCATCGACCAGTTCGTGGTCGCTGACACCGAGGAGGCGCGCCAGCAGCTGCCCAAGCCGATCGAGGTGATCGAGGGCCCGCTGATGGCCGGCATGAACGTGGTCGGCGACCTGTTCGGCGCCGGCAAGATGTTCCTGCCGCAGGTGGTGAAGAGCGCGCGCGTCATGAAGAAGGCGGTGGCGCACCTGCTGCCCTATATCGAGGCGGAGAAGACCGAGACCTCCAAGCCCAAGGGCAAGATCGTCATGGCGACGGTCAAGGGCGACGTCCACGACATCGGCAAGAACATCGTCGGCGTGGTCCTGCAGTGCAACAACTTCGAGGTCATCGACCTCGGCGTCATGGTGCCGTTCCAGGAGATCCTGAAGAGCGCCAACGACAACAAGGCCGACATGATCGGCCTGTCCGGCCTGATCACGCCGTCGCTCGACGAGATGGTGACGGTGGCCGAGGAGATGACCCGGCAGAACTTCAAGCTGCCGCTGCTGATCGGCGGCGCGACCACCTCAAAGGTGCACACGGCGCTGCGCATCGCGCCCAAGTACCAGGGCACGACCGTACATGTGCTCGACGCCTCGCGCGCGGTCGGCGTCTGCACCGCCCTTACCTCCGAATCGGGCGCGCAGGCGCGCGAATTCGCCCAGAAGGTGGCGCAGGAATACGAGAAGATCCGCGTCGAGCGCGCGGGCGGCGGCAAGGAGAAGCTCGTCACGCTGCAGCAGGCGCGGGCCAACAGCCTGAAGATCGACTGGAGCGGCTACACGCCGCCCAAGCCGGCAACGGCCAGCACGCGTGTGTTCGCCGAATATCCGCTGCATGAGCTGGTCGAGCGCATCGACTGGACGCCATTCTTCCGCGCCTGGGAGCTGGCCGGCAACTACCCGGACATTCTCGAGGACAAGGTGGTGGGCGAGAGCGCGCGCAAGCTCTTCGCCGATGCGCGCAAGATGCTGGACCGCATCGTGCGCGAGAAGTGGCTGACCGCGAAGGGCGTGGTCGCCTTCTGGCCCTGCCGGCGCGAGGGCGACGACGTCGTGCTGTTCGAGGACGAGACCTTCAGCAAGGAGGTCTCCCGCCTCTTCTTCCTGCGCCAGCAGATCGAGAAGCGCAGCCCGCGGGCCAACATGTGCCTGGCCGACTTCATCTCGCCCAAGGCCGACTGGATCGGCGGCTTCGCCGTCACGGCTGGCCACGGCATCGAGCAGCATCTCGCCCGCTTCAAGGCGGACCACGACGACTATTCCGACATCATGCTGAAGGCGCTGGCCGACCGCCTCGCCGAGGCCTTCGCCGAGCGCTTGCACGAGCGCGTGCGCAAGACGATCTGGGGCTATGCGCCGGACGAGGCGCTCAGCAACGACGAGCTGATCCGCGAGAAGTATCGCGGCATCCGCCCGGCGCCGGGCTATCCCGCCTGCCCCGACCACAGCCAGAAGCCCGAGCTGTTCCGCCTGCTCAACGCCGGCCAGAATGCCGGCATGACGCTGACCGAGAGCTTCGCGATGATCCCGATCTCGGCGGTCTCGGGCTACTACTTCGCGCATCCGCAGGCCGAGTATTTCGGCGTCGCCCGCATCGGCCGCGACCAGGTGGAGGACTACGCGCGCCGCCGCGGCATCCCGATCGAGCAGGCCGAGAAGTACCTGCGCGCGAACGTTGGATACTGATTCATCGGACCACGGGCCTCCAGGCCCGCATCATGATCATGAGCGGGCCTGGAGGCCCGCGGTCCAATGACCACCTACGCCCTCGTCCTCGCCGTCGGGCTGATTGCGGGGCTGGTGAGCGGCATCGTCGGCACCGGCGCCACCATCATCCTGCTGCCGGTGCTGACGCTGGCCTTCGGGCCGAAGGCCGCGATCCCGATCATGGCGGTGGTCGCGCTGATGTCGAACTTCGCCAAGATCACCTCGTGGTGGCGGCAGATCGACTGGCGCGCGTGTGGCGTCTATGCGCTGGGCGGCATCCCCGGCGGCGCGCTCGGCGCGCGCACGATGCTCAGCTTGCCGTCGCACTGGGTCGACATCGCGCTGGGCTGCTTCTTCCTCACCATGATCCCCGGCCGCCGCTGGCTGAGCGCGCGCCAGTACAAGGTGCCGCTGTGGATGCTGGCGCCGGCGGGCCTGGCGATCGGCTTCCTGACCGGCATCGTCGTCTCGACCGGTCCGATCACCGTGCCCTTGTTCACCGCCTACGGTCTGACGAAGGGCGCCTTCATCGCCACCGAGGCCGCGGCCTCGCTCGCCGTCTATATCAGCAAGGCCACCACCTTCCGCACCTTCGGCGCGCTGCCGACCGACATCGTCATCAAGGGTCTGATCACCGGCTCGTCGGTGATGGCCGGCACCTACCTCTCGAGGCTTCTGCTCGAGCGTCTGAGCCTCGCCATCTTCAATCGCCTGCTCGACGGCGTGATGCTGCTGTCGGGGCTGGCGCTGCTCTGGGCCGCCGTGCGATGACTCTCCCAGCTTCGATGGAGGTCGACGATGGCACGCTCACCCAAACAGGAAGCACGCGCTCTGACCGCAGATGAACGCGACCTCGTCGCGAAGTCGCGTCCGCCGGCGATCAAGTCGCTCACCGATGCCCAGCTCACCGCGCTGCTGAAGCGGACGCGCGAGCGGCGCAACCGGGCGCGCACGGTGGCCGACCGGCAGCGGCGCGAGATGCGCGGCAAGGCGGCGGCGCGCGGCGCGGCCCCGAGCAAGGCCGACGAAGGTTCGCGGCTCAAGCTGTCGGTGCTGACGACCGCGCTGCAGCGTCTCGACGCCGAGACGCAACGCCGACGCCGCACGAAGGCCAAGACGTCGCTGGTCGCGAGCGCCAGGAAGGCGCTGGCGCTGAAGCAGAAGACGAAGCGCGCGCCAGCGCCGTCGAGCACCCGCAGCGCCGACACCGGGTTGCGCGGCAAGGCCCGCGTGACGGTAAAGAGCCATGTCCCGCCGTCGATGCGCGGCCGCGTCCGCGCACAGGTGGCGCGGGCACAGGCCAAGCGCGACGCGCGGCCTCGGTGAGCCCAGCCTTCCCCCGTCTGCGGGGGAAGGCATGACGTTTGGCTCGGGATGAGGAGCAGGATGGCCGCGATGCGATAGGGCTGCGCCGACACGGCGCGTGGATCGCGATACAGTGTTCGCGGCTCCCACGGAGGATCAGATGCTGGCCAACACCACGCGGACCCTGACCGAGGCGCAGCGCGAGCAGTGGGCGGTCGACGGCTACCTGCAGCTCGAGGGCGCGCTCAGCCCGGCCGAGGTCGACTTCTTCTCGAACCTGCTCGACGACGTGCGCACCAAGCCGGGCTTCGAGCCGGCGCCGAGCGAGCTGCCGCGCGGCCACTACGCCTGGAAGCTGCCCGACCAGAACAAGGACGCCTTCATGGATCGGCGCGACCTGCTGCCCTACCACCAGGCGTTCATCGACCTGATCGACCGGCCGGGCATCTTCGACCTGATCCTCGACCTGATGGGCCCCTACATCCAGTTCTCGATGAGCCAGGCGATCATCCGCGCCTCGACCGACATGTTCCCGGGCTACATCCACACCGATGGCGGCGAGGCGCAGAAGAGCATCCGCGTCACCGAGACCAGCCGGCCGCTGGCGGTCAAGGTGATGTACCTGCTGACCGACGTGACCGCGCCCGACAGCGGCAACTTCACCGTCTTCCCCGGCAGCCACATGCGGCCCTTCGCCGACCGCCCCGAGCGCATCCCGGGCCCGAAGACCCCGGGCACCGTCCCGCTGCTCGGCAAAGCCGGCGATGCGTACGTCTTTCCGCATGCGATCTGGCACGGGCCCTCGCCCAACCATTCGGGCAAGGCGCGCAAGACCATCCTCTACAACTACTGCCAGATGTTCATGCGCGCCTACGACTACAGCGGGCCCTACAAGGCGCTGTTCGAGCGCTGCACGCCGCGCCAGCGCCGCCTGCTCGGCGACCTCGGCCACGGCCCCGACTTCCGTCCCGGCGATTTCTTCTATGCGCCGCCGGACCAGGAAGCGCTGATGGCCGGCACCGCCTGAGCGTCAGCATGAAGAACGGTAGCGTCGCGATCGGCGTCATCGGCGCGGGCATTATGGGCGAGCGGCTGCTCAACGCGATCCGCGCCCAGGACCCCGGTCTGCTGCAGGCCTGCGGGGTCTGGGATCCGGCGCCGGCCGCGATGCAGCGCATGGCAGGAACTTTCCCGGACCTGCCGCGCCTGGCCGATGCGGCTGCCGTCATCGCGGCAAGCGACTGCGTCTACATCGCCTCACCGCCCGCCTCGCATCTGACCCATGCCCGCGCGGCGCTGCAGGCCGGCAAGAGCGTCTTTTGCGAGAAGCCCCTGGCGGTCGACGTCGCCGATGCGCGCGCGTTCGTGGCGCAGGCCGGCGATCGCGGCACCGTAAACTTTCCGTTCGCGTCCTCTCCGGCGGTGGCGACGCTCAAGAGCTGGATCGAGACCGGTGCGATCGGCACGCCGCAACGCATCGCGATCGAGGTCGGCTTCGCCAAGTGGCCGCGCCCCTGGCAGATCGATGCCGCCGGCTGGCTGGACAAGCCGATGCAGGGCGGCTTCACGCGCGAGGTCGTCTCGCATTTTCTTTTTCTCTCGCGGCGGCTGGTCGGCGAGCTGCACGGCCTGAAGGGCAAGGCGTCCTTCCCCGAAGCTGGCAAGTCCGAGCGGCGGATCGCAGCGACCTTGAAGGCCGGTGCGCTGCCCGTGACGCTGAGCGGCGCTGTCGGCGAGACGGCGAAGGACGATCACAACATCTGGATGCTGGAAGGCGACAAGGGAGCGGTGCGGCTGTGCGACTGGTCGATCGCGCAACGGCGGATGCCCGATGGCACATGGCAGCAGGCGACCGATGCCCTGCCGCAGGAGCAGGCGCGCCCGCTGGCTTTGAAGCAGCAGCTGGCGGGCGTGGTGAAGCTCGCGCGTGGCGAGCCGCATCATCTCGCGACGCTCGCCGACGCCCTCAACGTCCAGGAGACGGTCGAGGGCATTCTCGCCGGCTGAGGTTCTCAAAGCGATACGGCTCTACGCAGCGGGACACCGGCTGAAACTATCCACAATCTGGGGATAACGATGTCGCCGCCGATGGGCCGATGGGCAATGGAACGCAAATGGCGGTCGCAATGGCGCGGTAAATCACGCGGCCATTGCCCATATTAGGTCGTGGTCCGGCGCGCGCGTATTTTCGCGCCATGACCACGAACGAACGCAAGCCGAGGCGAGCGCGCTGCCCGAAGGGCCTGACGGCCGAGCAGCGCCTCGCCCGCGCCATCAAGATCGATCCCCTCACCGGATGCCATCTCTGGCAAGGCTCGCTCACCGCCAGCGGCTACGCCCAGATCACCTATCGCGGCCAGCCGCAGGTCGCGCATCGCCTCGCCTGGACGCTAAGGCACGGGCCGATCCCGAAAGGCATGGACGTTTGCCATCGCTGCGACGAGCGCCACTGCATCAATCCCGATCACCACTTCCTGCAGACGCGCTACGGCAACATGGCCGACTTCCGCCGCAAGCGTCGGCTGCGCATCAAGGGCGCCTTTGCCGACGCCAATGGACAGGGCGGTATTCCCCCCGACGCCACGCGCAACGAGCTCACGCCGATCCGCATCTATGTGCGCGGCGTCGAGATCGTCGGCGAAGCCGTGATCCGGCCGTTCGATCCAACCGCGGCTCAGCCGGCGGCCGCCTCCAGCGCGCAGCCGGAGACGGTGATGCGGTGCATCAGCCGGCGCTCGCCGTGATAGTCGTTGGCGGCGTAGTGCCAGGTCGCGCGGTTGTCCCAGAAGGCGATCGAGCCCTCCTGCCAGCGGAAGCGACAGGTGAACTCCGGGCGCGACGCGTGGCGATAGAGATGATCGAGCAGGGGCTTGCTGTCCTCGGCCGACCAGCCCTCGAAGTGCAGCGTGAACGCCGGGTTGACGTAGAGCGCCTTGCGGCCGCTCAGCGGGTGCTTGATCACCACCGGATGGATCACGTCCTCGCCGACCTTGTCCTGGTTGCTGTAGCGGCTCTTGCCTTCGGGATTCTTGTCGTTCACGCCGCCCTTGCCGAAGATGTGCGCCGAGCCGTGCACGGCGTTCATGCCCTCGAGCGTGCGCTGCAGGCCGGGCGAGAGCGTCTCGAAGGCGCGGTACATGTTGGCGAACAGCGTGTCGCCGCCCTCCTCCGGCAATTCGCGCGCCAGCAGGATCGAGCCCATGGCGGGCTCGGCATCGTACGAATGATCGGTGTGCCAGCCGCCGCCGATGTTGGTCTTCTGCTCGGGCTCCTTGCGCACCTCGGCGATCTGCGGATAGCCCTCGACGTGCTTGAAGAACCGGTTGACGTCAATCGGCGCCCAACGCTGCGCGAAGGCGATGTGTTGCTCGGGCGTCAGCGTCTGGTCGCGGAAGAAGATCACGCCGTGCTCGGTGAAGGCGGCCTGCACCTCGTCCCACTGGCGGTTGCTCAGCGCCTTGAGGTCGACGCCCAACACCTCCGCGCCGCAGCCGCCGGTAAGCTTGCGAACCTGAACCGATTCATAGGCCATGGTGGACTCCTCATTGGTATCGCCCTCCCCCGTCTTCGGGGGAGGTGGCGCGGTCATCCGCGACGGAGGGGGGCACGCTGCAGTGAGGGAGCCTCATGACCCCCTCCGTCAGCAATGCGTTTTCGAGCTTCGCTCGAAAATCGCTTAAACGCTGACACCTCCCCCGAAGACGGGGGAGGGCGTGCTGTTCGGCTAAGCCGCCATCGCGAGGTTGCTGTAGCGGGTCAGATGGTGCTGCTGGTTGCCGAACATCAGGTCGATCATGGTCAGCCGCTTGAAGTAGTGGCTGACCGAGAGCTCGTCGGTGACGCCCATGCCGCCGTGCATCTGCACCGCGCTCTGGCCGCAGAACTTGCCCGACTTGCCGATCTGGACCTTGGCGCCCGAGGCCGCCTTGCGCCGCACCACGGGATCCTTGTCGTCGATCTTGAGCGTCGCCATCAGGGTCATCGAGCGCGCTTCCTGGGCGTTGGTGAAGCAGTCGACCATGCGGTGCTGCAGCACCTGGAACTTGCCGATCGGCACGCCGAACTGCTTGCGGGTCTTGATGTACTCCAGCGTCGCGGCATTGATCGCGTCCATGCAGCCGGTCGCCTCGGCGCACAGCGCCACGATCGCGCGGTCGACCGCGTCCTCGACCACCGGAAAGGCGCCGTCGACGGAGCCCAGCACGGCGTCGGCGCCCACCGCGACCTTGTCGAAGGTGAGCTCGGAGGCGCGCAATGCATCCTGCGTGGGATAGTCACGCCGCGTCAGGCCCTTGGCCTTGCCGTCGACCACGAACAGGGTCAGCCCCTTCTCCTCACGCCCGCCGCCGGCCGTACGGGCCAGCACGATGATGTTGTCGGCGGAGGCCGCGTTGTAGACCACGCCCTTGTGGCCTGACAGCGTGTAGCCCGATCCGCTTTTCTCGGCCTTGAGCGAGACGTCGGCAAGGTTGTAGCGGCTCTGGCGCTCCAGCCAGGCGAAGGCGAACTGCTTCTTGCCCTCGATCATCGGCGCCAGCAGCGCCTCCTTCTGCGCCGCCGAGCCGGCCGCGGCGATCATGCCGCCGCCCACCACCACCGTCGGGAGAAACGGCTCGAGCACGAGGCCTTTGCCAAACTGCTCCATGACGATCATGGTCTCGATCGGGCCGCCGCCGTAGCCGCCATCCTCTTCCTTGAACGACATGCCGAGCCAGCCGAGCTCGGCCATCTGCGCCCAGTTCTCCGGCAGGAAGCCCTTCTCGGTCGCAGCGATCTTGCGCCGGTTCTCGAAGGCGTACTTGTCGCGCACGAAGCGCTCGGCTGCGTCCTGCAGCTGCTTCTGTTCGTCGGACAGGCTCAGGTCCATCTCTACTTCCTCCAACTTTCCGTCACCCCGAGCGAAGCCGAGGGGTCTTTTTGTTGCAGCCTGAAGAGAGATCCCTCGGCTTCGCTCGGGATGACGGGATGTTATAGCCCCAGTATTGCTTTCGACACGATGTTCTTCTGGATCTCGGTGCTGCCGCCGTAGATCGTGGTCTTGCGCATGTTGAAATAGCGCGGGGCCGCGGGCGGCGCGTGGTCGGGGCCGATCGGCGTCTCATTGGTGTTGCGGAACAAGAGGTCCGGCTGGTACGGCGCGGCGTACTCGCCGACCGCTTCCATCGCGAGCTCGGCGATGCGCTGCTGGATCTCCGAGCCGCGCACCTTGAGGATCGACGCCTCGGGGCCCGGCGCACCGCCGAGCTGCATGGTCGACAGCGCGCGCAACTCGCTCATCTCCAGCGCCTGCACCTGCAGGTCGACATCCGCGATCTTTTCCTTGAGTGACGGATCATCATTGAGCTGCCACAGCGAGCGCACGCCGCGCTTGGACGCGGGCACCTCGGCGATGCCGAGCCGCTCGTTGGCCAGCAGGAACTTGGCGTAGGTCCAGCCCTCGTTCTCCTTGCCGATCAGGTTGGCGACTGGGACCTTCACATTGTCGAAGAACACGTCGTTCACGTGATGGGCGCCGTCGACCATGATGATCGGCCGCACGGTGACGCCCGGGGTCTTCATGTCGATCAGCAGGAAGGAGATGCCCTCCTGCGGCTTGGCGTCTGGATTGGTGCGCACCAGGCAGAAGATCCAGTCGGCCCAGTGGGCGAACGACGTCCAGGTCTTCTGACCGTTGACGATGTAGTGGTCGCCGTCCCGCACCGCTCGCGTGCGCAGGTTGGCGAGATCGGAGCCCGCGCCCGGCTCGGAATAGCCCTGGCACCACTGCACGTCGGAGGTGCGGATGCCGGGCAGGAAGCGCTCCTTCTGGGCGTCGTTGCCGAAGGTGTAGATCACCGGCCCGACCATCTTCACGCCGAACGGGATGATGCGCGGCGCGCCCTCCTCGGCCAGAACGTTCTCGAACAGGAAGCGCTGGGTAACGTCGAAGCCCGGGCCGCCGTGCTTCTTCGGCCAGGTGTAGGGCAGCCAGCCCTTCTTCCCCAGCGCCTGCTGCCACACGACATGGTCGGCACGGTCGTAGTGCTTGCCGGAGAAGGTCTTCTCCCTCGTCCCCGGCGACAGGTTCGCCCGCGTGAAGGCGCGCACCTCGTCGGCGAACGCCTGATGCTCGGGCTTGAGGTCAAGATTCATGAGAGCCCCCTTCCGGCGCTACGCGCCACCTTCCCCCGCAGACGGGGGAAGGCAAGGATTCATGCCTTCCCCCGTCTGCGGGGGAAGGTGCCCCGAAGGGGCGGAAGGGGGTCACAGCCCCAACACCATCTTGGAGATGATGCCCTTCTGAATCTCGTTGCTGCCGCCGTAGATCGTGGTCTTGCGGGTGTTGAAGTAGCGCGGCGCGGCGAGATGCGCGTACTCCGGCCCGACCGGCTCCTCGTTGCTGCCCTGCCACAAGAGGCCCGGCAGATACGGTGCCGAATATTCGCCGACCGCTTCCATCGTGAGCTCGGTGATGCGCTGCTGGATCTCCGAGCCGCGGATCTTGAGGCCCGACACTTCAGGGCCAGGCTGGCCGCCCTGCGCCATCTGGGACAGCACGCGCAGCTCGGTGAACTCGAGCGCGGTCACCTGGATCTCGAGGTCGGCGATCTTCTCGGCGAAGCTCTGGTTCTCGATCAGCGGCTTGCCGTTGTCCTGCTCGGCGCGGGCAATGTCCTTCAGCGCCTCGACGCCGCGCTTGGATTGCGGCACGGCGGCGATGCCGAGCCGCTCGTTGGCCAGCAGGAACTTGGCGCAGGTCCAGCCTTCGTTCTCCTTGCCGACGAGGTTGGCGACCGGGACCTTGACGTTGTCGAAGAACACCTCGTTCACCTCGTGGCCGCCGTCCATCATGATGATCGGCTTCACGGTGATGCCCGGCGTCTTCATGTCGATCAGCAGGAAGGAGATGCCTTCTTGCGGCTTGGCCAGGGCACTTGTGCGCACCAGGCAGAAGATCCAGTCGGCCCAGTGGCCCATCGTGGTCCAGGTCTTCGAGCCGTTGACGACATAATGGTCGCCCTCTTTCTCCGCCTTGGTGCGCAGGCTCGCGAGGTCGGAGCCCGAGCCCGGCTCGGAATAGCCCTGGCACCACCACACGGTGCTCTCGCGGATCGCCGGCAGGTACTTGGCCTTCTGCTCCTCCGAGCCGAAAGTGTAGATCACCGGCCCGACCATCTTGGTGCCGAACGGAATGATGCCGGGCGCGTATTCCTCGGCGCAGATGTTCTCGAAGATGTAGCGTTGCGCCGGCGTGAAGCCGGGGCCGCCGTACTTCTTCGGCCACGTGTAGACCAGCCAGCCCTTCTTCCCGAGCGCCTGCTGCCAGCGCATGTAGTCGTCGCGGATCAGGTGCTTGCCGTTCCTGACCTTGTCGCGCACGTCGGCCGGCAGGTTGGCCTTCACGAAGGCGCGCACCTCGGCGGCGAATTTCTGCTCTTCAGGGGTGAATGCGAGATCCATCGATCCCTCCCGCTTGCGACTTTCGGATTTGGCCGGAGTTTAGCCGCGGGGCCAGAGCGCACAACCGGATTGCGGCTCGAAGCGCCATGGGGCGGAACGGCTTTACGTCAAAAATTTCTTGGGAAAGTCAGTGTTCGAGCAGCGACGCGAGCCGCTCCAGGGCTTGGCGCGTACCCTCGTCATTGTCCTCGGGTTCGATGGCCGCCGGCAGGTTTTCCGTGCGAACGGTCACCTCGGTGCCGTCGCCGGCTGACCGCAGCATGGTGGTCATTGTCATGTCGCCTGCACGTTCCGCTGCGTCGAAGCGAACGCGCTCGACGATCCTCTCGTTCGGCACGCGCTCGATGAATGTCGCGGTGAAGGTGTCGGCGCGGCCATCCGGATAGGTGAGCGTCATCCGGTAGCCGTCGTCATCGGCGCTCAGCAGGCGGGCCGTCATGTCGAGCGGGAAGCGCCAGCGCACCAGTTCGCTTGGCTCGCGGCAGGCGCGATAGACACCCTCGCGCGGCGCGCGGACGATGCGGGAAATGAAAGGGTTGCTCATGGCGGAGGAAATCTAGCCGCAACCCCCGACGGTCCGAAACCGTTCGTCCCCCAGAAAGGACGGGACCTTGTCTCTTCTGCGTATCCTCTTGGCCGCTGCCGTTGCTGCAACCCTGTCCGGGTGCGGGCTCGTCGCCTTCCCGGTGCGCACCACCAGCGCGGCCGTGAAGATCGTGCCGGTTGCCGGCGACGTGGTCGCCTATCCGCTCGACAAGACGGCCGACGCCATCGACTGACGCTCACCAGCTCCGCGCGATGCCGTAACGCTCCGGGACGAGCGTGAACATGTCGGTGTGCTTGCGGCGCAGGGCCTCGCGCAGATCGCGCGCGATGGTCGCATCCCAGATCGATGCGTTCATCTCCGAATGGCCGCCCATCGAATAGCGATGTAGGTTGCACGAGCCGATGGTCAACCATGCCTCGTCGACGATCATCAGCTTGGCATGGACATAGGCCGGGATGCCGGCAAGCCGGAAGTTCGGATGCCGGGCGAGCGCCTCCAGTCCTTCGAACAGGGCGCGCCGTGACGGATCCTGTCGCGCGGCGTAGACGCCCTCTTCCGGAATCGCCGGGACCAGCATCAGCACATCGACGCCGCGCGCGAGCGCCTTCTCGAGACGCCGCGCGAGGCGCGGAATCGGGATCGCCTGGTTCTCGATGTAGATCGATCGCTCGGCGGCATCGATCGCCTGCTCGTACTGCTCGAGGATCGAGCGCTCTTCGCCGAACATCCGCTGGATCTGCACGGTACTGGGTCCGCAGGGCGCGTACATCGTCGTTGGCAGCGGCAAGTCCTCCGACGGGTCACGTTCGGTGGCGCCATTCCAGCGCTGCACGAAGTTGTGCGCCACGTCGGCCGCCGACGGGCCGTTCAGCTCGAGATAGGCATCGTGCCGCTCGAGTGCCTTGGCGGTGAGGTTGATGCCGCCGACAAAGCCGGTGTCGTCGACCACCCAGCTCTTCTGGTGATGGCAGTACGGGCCGACCGCGCTGTCCCTGCGCGCCTCGAGCCGCAAGCCGTCACCCAGCGAGCCGTCGAAGACGCGGCCGTAGTTGATACTGTCTGGATTGGGCCGCCAGAACACGACCCGCACGTCGACGCCGCGCACCGCTGCCCTCTCCAGCAGTTCGAACAGCCCGCGCCCGTCGGGCAGGCGGAAATCGTCGGCATAGAAGGCGACCGTCAGCCACACCCGCTTGCGCGCCGCATCGACGGCATCGGCAATCCGGCCAAAGGCCGCCGCGCCGCCGATCAGCGGCCGCACAAGATTGCCCTCGCGCCGCGGATAGGAACCGGACGCGGCCGGAATCATGAGGGAACGATCAAGGTCTTGTCGGCCTTGAGTGCAGCGATGTCGGCATCGCTGAGGCCCGCCTCGCGCAGCACCTCGACGCCGTCCTCGCCAATCCGCGGGGCGTGGCGGCGAAACTCGACCGGCGTTTTCTCGAAGTCGAGCGGGCTCTTGAAGGTCTTGATCGGGCCTTCGGTCGGATGCTCGCGCTCGACGAAGAAGCCGGTCGCCTTGAGATGCGGGTCCTCGAGCAGCTCCTCGAGCGTGTTCACCGGCATCGCCGGGATGTCCGCCTTGTCGAGCTCGTCGAGCCAGTCCTGCGTCTTGCGGTGCTTCATCAGCGCGTCGAGCACCTGGTAGAGCCCGCTGAAATGCTTGGGCCGCACCGTGCGGTCGCAGAAGCGGGGGTCCCTGGCGAGGTCGGGCCGCTCGACGATCTCGAAGAACTTCACCCAATGCGCGTCGGTGTAGGGCAGCGCGCAGATATAGCCGTCGAGCGTCGGAAACGGATGGCGGTATTTGTTGATGATCCGATCGTAGCCCATCGCGCCGCGGCCGGGCGTCCAGGTCTCGCCGAACAGATGCTCGGTCAGCCAGAACGAGGCCAGTGTCTCCAGCATCGGCACCTCGATCATCTGCCCCTCGCCGGTGCACTTGCGATGGTAGAGCGCGCCAAGCACGGCGATGCAGAGATGGAGCCCGGTCGTCTTGTCGGCGATCAGGCTCGGCATGAACTTGGGCGCCTCGCCGTCGACCCGGCTCTGCAGCGACGCAGCGCCCGACACGCCCTGCACGAGGTCGTCGAACGCCGGCTTGTGACCGTACGGGCCCTTGCGGGCATAGCCCAGCGAGTAGGCGTAGATGATCGACGGGTTGACCTTCTTCAGCTCCTCGTAGCCAAGACCCAGCCGCTCGATCGCCGCGGGCCTGCTGTTGTGGATGAAGAGGTCGGCGCCCTTGATCAGCCCCTTCAGGATCTCGACCGCCTTCGGCTTCTTGAGGTCGAGGCAGAGCGAGCGCTTGTTGCGGTTGGCCGCCATGTAGATCGGGCCCATCCGCTGGTCGCGGCCCATCGAGCCTCCCGACAGGCGCAGCAGGTCGCCCTCCGGCGGCTCGACCTTGATCACGTTGGCGCCCATGTCGGCGAGATGCTGCGTGGCGAACGGCCCCAGCAGCACGGCCGTCAGATCGATCACCTTCACCCCCGCCAGCGGTCCCGGCATTTCGTCCCTCACGCGTCTTGTTCTGCCGGCACTATGGCATATGTTGCCGCCCTCGAAGGAGATGTGCGCGGAATGCCTGGAGCGTTGGACGGCCTGTTGGTGGTGAGCGTCGAGCAGGCGGTGGCTGCTCCCTATTGCTCGGCTCGCCTGGCGGATGCCGGCGCGCGGGTGATCAAGGTCGAGCGGCCCGAGGGCGATTTCGCCCGCGGCTACGACAGCTACGTGCACGGGCTCAGCAGCTATTTCGTCTGGCTGAACCGCGGCAAGCAGTCGGTCACGCTCGACTTCAAGAAGCCGGACGACTCCGCGCTGCTGCAGCGCCTGATCGGCCAGGCCGACGTGCTGATCCAGAATCTCGCGCCCGGCGCCGCCGACCGCGCGGGCTTCGGCTCGACGGCGATGCGAGCCCGGCACAAGAAGCTGATCACGGTCGACGTTTCGGGCTATGGCGATCACGGGCCTTACAAGAATCGCCGCGCCTACGACCTGCTGGTCCAGGCCGAGTCGGGCCTTGCCTCGATCACCGGCACCGAGCATGCGCCGGGCCGTGTTGGAATCTCGGCGACGGACATCGGCACCGGCATGTACGCCCACGCGGCCGTCCTTGAGGCACTGATCGCGCGCCAGAAGAGCGGCGAAGGTCGCGCGATCAAGGTATCGCTTTTCTCCTCGATGGCGGAATGGATGGCGGTGCCGCTGCTTGCGATGGACTACTCGGCCTACGAATGGCCGCGGCTCGGGCTCACGCATCCGTTCATCGCGCCCTACGGCGTCTATCCGTCGAGCGACGATGTGCCCGTCCTGATCTCGATCCAGAACGATCGCGAGTTCGAGCGGCTGTGCCACAACGTGATCGACCGGCCGGGCCTGGAGAAGGACCCGAAGTACGCGACCGGCATCGCCCGCAACGAGCGGCGCGACGACACCAACGCCATCGTGCGCGAGGCGTTCGGGAAGATCGCCTTCGCCGAGCTGGCGGCGCGGCTCGACGCGGCGCAGATCGCCTGGGCACGCGTCAGCAACATCGCCGCGCTGTCCAAGCATCCACAGCTGCGCCGCATGTCCTTCAAGTCGCCCAAGGGCGAGATCTCGGTGCCGGCGCTCGCAGCCTCGTGGGACGGCCAGGGCGAGCGGCTGGGCGACGTGCCGGAATTGGGCCAGCACACGGATCAGGTACGCCGCGAGTTTGCCGCCTGATGCAGCGGCTCGTCGAAGGCGGCCGGCTCGCCGCCTATGGCGCAGCCTACTTCTTCGCCTCGGGCGCCTTCATGAGCTACTGGCCGGTGTGGCTGCGGGATCGCGGCATCACCGACCCGGAGATCGGCACGCTGTTCATGACCCGCCAGATGGTGAGCGTCGTCTCGGTGCTGGGCATGGGCCTGCTGGCCCATCGCCTCGGCAGGCTGCGCGGCATGCTGCTTGCGCTCGCCGCGGCCGCCATCGTCATGATGGGCGCCTACCAGCTCTCCTACACTTTCCTCGCCCTGCTGCTGGTCGGCGTCGTGTGGGGTTGCGTGTGGTCGCCGACCATGGCGCTCTACGATGGCGTGCTGGTGAACGAAGCCAAGGCGCGTGGCTTCGTCTATGGCAACCTGCGCGTCCTGGGCTCGGTCGCCTTCATCGCCGGCACGCTGATCTGCGGCGTCTCGGTCGATCGGTTCGGCCCGCCCTCGGTGCTCTATGTCGGTTGGGCCGGCATCGCCTGCCTGCTGCCCTTCGCCCTGCTCCTGCCGCGCGGCGAGCCACATCTGCGCGATGCCGGCCGCCGCCCGCCGTTCGGCCTGATGGACCTGTTCCGCTCGAAGCCCTTCATGCTGTTCATGATCGGCGCGGGGTTCTGCCAGTCGAGCCACGCCGTGCTGTACAGCTTTGGCACCCTCACCTGGCGCAGCGCCGGCCTCGACGACGTCACCATCAGCCTGCTCTGGGGCGAGAGCGTCGCGGTCGAGATCCTGATGATGATGGGCAGCGGTTGGCTGATGAAGCGCGTTGGCGTCACCGGCCTGATCGGCCTGGGACTCGGCGCCGGACTGATCCGCTGGACCGGCATGGCGTTCACCACGGCACTGCCGGCGCTGGTCCTCCTGCAGGCGCTGCATGCCTTCACCTTCGCGGCCTGCCATCTCGGCGCGATGGCCTTCATCCAGCGCGCATTGCCCAGCAACGGTACGGCGCTCGGCCAGAGCATCTACTACGCGCTGGGCACCGGTGCGACGCAGGCGGTGATCTACCAGTTCGCCGGCCTGCTCTATTCTCGCTACGGCCAGCATGCCTTTCTCGGCATGACAGCCATCAGCGCGATCGGCCTTGTGGCGATCCTGATGCTGATGCGACTTTGGAGGGGCGAATTGTTGGTAGGCAAGCATCTGGCATGAAGATCGAATCCGCCGTCGCCGACTGGCTTTCCCGCTTCGAGAAAGCTGACGAGTCTCAGCTCGCGTCGCTGTTCCATGACGACAGCCACTGGCGCGACGTGCTCGCCCTCACCTGGCGCCTCGAGACCGTCAGCGGCCGGGACGCCATCGTGGAGGCGCTCGGCGCAGCGCGCCGGCCGTCGCGTATCGAGATCGATCCCGGCCGGACGCCGCCGCGCAAGGTCATGCGGGCCGGCCGCGATGTGATAGAGGCGATCTTCCGCTTCGAGACGGCCGACGGACGCGGTGACGGCGTGGTCCGGCTCACGCCCGACAATGGGACGCTGAGGGCGTGGACGCTGGCGACCGCGCTCGAGGAGCTGAAGGGCCATGAGGAGCAGGTCGGCCGGGCGCGGCCGCACGGCGAGTCCTATTCGCGCGACTTCCGTGGCCCCAACTGGCTCGACCTGCGCAAGGCCGCGATGGCCTACGAGGATCGCGACCCGACGGTGCTGGTGGTCGGCGGCGGACAGGCGGGGCTGTCGATCGCCGCGCGTCTCACCCAGCTCGGGATCGACACGCTGATCGTCGACCGCTGGCCGCGCATCGGCGACAACTGGCGCCAGCGGTATCACGCGCTCACTCTGCACAACCAGGTGCAGGTCAACCATCTGCCCTACATGCCGTTCCCGCCGAGCTGGCCGACCTACATCCCGAAGGACAAGCTGGCGGGCTGGTTCGAGGCCTATGTCGAGAGCCTGGAGCTGAACTACTGGACCGGCACCGAGCTCCAAGGCGGCCGCTACGACGAGAGCGAAGGCCGCTGGACGGTCACCCTGTGCCGCGCCGACGGCACCAAGCGCACCATGCATCCGCGCCACATCGTCATGGCGACCGGCGTCAGCGGCATTCCCAACATTCCGGACATCCCTTCGCTCAAGGACTTCAAGGGCAAGGTGCTGCATTCCAGCCAGTACGAGGACGGCGATGCGTGGGCGAGCAAGCGCGCCCTCGTGATCGGCACCGGCAACAGCGGCCACGACATCGCCCAGGACCTGCAGTCGAGCGGCGCGGACGTCACCTTGGTCCAGCGCAGCCCGACCCTGATCGTCAACATCGAGCCCAGCGCCCAGCTGCCCTACGCGCTCTACGACGAGGGCCCATCGCTCGAGGATTGCGACCTGATCACCGTCGCCACACCGCTGGCGCTCGGCCACAAGACCCATCAGATCCTGACCGAGCAGGCGCGGCAGATCGACAAGCCCCTGCTCGATGGGTTGGAGCGCATCGGCTTCCGTCTCGACTTCGGCGAGAACGGCACCGGCTGGCAGTTCAAGTACCTGACCCGCGGCGGCGGCTACTACTTCAACGTCGGCTGCTCCGACCTGCTGGTCGCGGGCAAGATCCGCCTGGCGCAGTTCGCCGACATCGAGCGCTTCACCGCCGACGGAGCGCGCCTGCGCTCGGGCGCGACGCTGCCGGCCGACCTGATCGTGCTGGCGACCGGCTACAAGGGCCAGGAACAGCTCGTCGCCAAGCTGTTCGGCCAGGAGACCGCCGACCGCGTCGGCCCGATCTGGGGCTTCGGCCGCGAGCAGGAACTGCGCAACATGTTCATGCGCACGCCGCAGCCCGGCCTGTGGTTCATCGCCGGCAGCCTGGCGCAGTGCCGCATCTATTCGAAGTACATGGCGCTGCAGATCAAGGCGCAGGAGGTCGGCCTGCTCAGTCGTTGAACAGCAGTCCCTGGCCAGGCGCGGTCGGTTCGCCGGGCTCCGCCGCGCTGCTGCAACTGCTCGCCACCGTCTGGCCGGCAAGCACGGTCTTGAACAGCGCCAGCGCGTCCGGGAACGAGGCCAGCAGACCGCCATTGTGCGTGGCGCCGGGATAGGTCTTCCACACGATGTCGCTGCCGCCGGAGCACAAAGCCTTCACTGCCGCGAACTGACGGCGCGGCACCAGCACCTTGTCGGCCTGCCCGGTGCCGAGCAGGACGGGCACCGGCAGCTTCACCGGTGTCATGTCGGTCACCGGCGCCAATCGCAGCTCGACCTTGTCGATCGGCTCCTTGAAGGCGTTGGCCGCCGTGATGCCCTCCCTCTGCGCCACGTCGCGCATGGCGGCGCTGCAGCGCTCGCGCGCCGCCATCAGCAGCACCTCGCCTTTTTCCCGCATCAGCGAATCGGGCGGCACGTTGTCAGGCAGCGCACCGCCCAGCATCAGCAGCGTGAGGTAGTGCGGCGAACCGATCTTCGTCGACGGCGCCTTGTAGGGACCCATCGGGAAGGTCGAGACGACGCCGGTGGCGACCGCCGCCTGCAATGGCACGTCCGGCGCATAGATCGGCGCGATGCGGGTGGCGCCGATCGCGGCGCCCGAGCCCTGCGACTGGCCGGTGACGAACACCTTGCGCGCAAGCTTGTCCGGATAGGCCGCGAGGGCGGCGCGCGCGGCGTCGAGCACCGACCGGCCTTCGGCTTCCCAATTGAGATAGGGATGCGGCCCCGGCCCGCCGAGCCCCTGATAGTCGGTCGCCACGACCGCGAAGCCGTTTTCGAGCCAGCGCTGGATGTAGGTCGCATCGCGCGGCTTGTGGCCGGCCCACGACGGCGCGCAGATATCGGCCACGCCGAGCGTGCCGTGCCCCCACGAGACCAGCGGCCAGCCGCCCGCCGGCGGCGTGCCCTTGGGCAGATAGAAAGTGCCGCTGACCGGCACGATGCCCGACTTCCAGCGCAGATCCGTCGAGGTGTAGAGGATGCGCTGGGTGAGCGACGCGTCGCTGATGTCGGCCTGGGCCGGCGCCAGCTCCTGGCGCAGCATCACGCCCGGCTTGGCCGGCAGCGCCTGACGCCAGCGGTAGAACGGCGACAGGTCCATGTCGCCGACCAGCGGGCCGACCGGCAAGGGCGGCGATGCGGCCTGCGCCGATCCGGCCATCGCGGCCAGCAGGACGGCCGCCTTCCAGATGTTCTTCTTGATCACCGTGACCTCCCGCGCGCGGTGACCGGCCAGATGTCGACCAGCGTGTCACCCTTCACGACGTGATAGCTCTCGTAGAGGTTCACGGTCGGATCGCAATGTGGCGGCGTGAGGACGACCTGCTCGGCCAGCGCCGGCGCCGCCTTTCCTTCGGGTGCGAACACGCCGAGATGCTCGTCGCCCATGAAGCGCGTGGTCGAGCCCTCGACGGCGCCCTTCAGGATCATCGGCGGGCCCTTCTCCGTCGCCATCGCCTTCAGGCCGGCATCGACGGTGACCATCCCCGGCGTGTTGGCGCTGACCACGCGGGCATCGATCTGCAACGCCTGCTCGAAGGTGGGTCGGTCGAGGCCGCGCAGGTCGCAGACGTTGTAGTCGTGGTCCATGAACACATAGGATCCGACCTGCAGCTCGGTGAACACGCCGAGCTTGGCGTCGATGTAGTGCGTGCCGGTGCCCGAGCCGGTGACGATCCCGGGCTTCAAGCCCGCCGCCTCGAGCTTGGCGAGGATGCCCTTCAGGTACTCGGTGCGCTCCTTGATCTTTTCCTCGCGCTCCTTGAAATCGATAATGTGCTGATGGCTGCCGCAATAGAACTGCACGCCGGCGTACTTCAGCGACTTCAGCCCCGTCACCTTCTTCACCAGCTCGACCACCCCGTCGGGCGTCGCCACGCCGGTGCGGTGAATGCCGGGATCGATGTCGATGACCACCGTCAGCGGCTTGCCGCTCTTCGCTGCGGCCACGGCGAGCGCGTCGACATTGGCGGGATGGTCGACCACGACCATCACGTCCTTCGCCTTTTCATTGAGCCCGATCAGCCGTGCGATCGCCTGCGGCGTCACCACCGGCGAGGTGATGTGCAGGCTCTCGACGCCGCCTTCGGCCAGCGCCTCGGCCTCGCCGAGCTTGGCGCAGCATACGCCGAGCGCGCCCGCCGCGATCTGGCGCTTGGCGATGTCGGCCGACTTGTGGGTCTTGGAATGCGGCCGCAGGTTGACCTTGTGCGCCTTGGCGAAGTTGGCCATCTCGGCGATGTTGCGGTCGAGCATGTCGAGATCGAGCACCAGCGCGGGCGTGTTCAGCGATCGCCGCGAACCCTGCTGGCCGATGAGGTGCCCGTGGAGGCGCTGCGCTTCGGAAGTCATTGGTTCAGCTCTTCTTCTCTGCCTGGGGTTTCTCTGAGTGGGGTTCGAGGTGGCGCACGACCATGGCCTCGCCAGTCGTGCCGCGATTGACGCCGGCACTCTTGAGGAACGTGTTGTCGCGGGCCGTGCCCCACAGCGCGATGCCCTGCGCCAGCAGGCCGCCGTCGACCTTGATGGTCTCGCCGGTGATGAAGCGCGCCTCGTCGCTCACCAGGAAGGACGCGACGTCGGCGATGACCTCGGGCTCGCCGCGGTCGGGCCAGGGCTGGTGGGTGAACTGCTTCTCGTACTTCTCGGGCCGGCCGCGATGGACCAGCGGCGTCGAGATCACGCCGGGCGCGATGCCGACCACGCGGATGCGATGGGGACCGAGCTCGGCCGCCACGTTCTCGATCAGGCTGATCACCGCCGCCTTTGCGGCGGAATAGGCATGGCTGCCGCCGCCGCCCACCATGCCGGCGATCGAGGCGGTTACCAGGATCACGCCACCATGGCCGAACTTCCGCATGGCCGACGAGGTGTGCTTCATGCCCAGAAACACCGAGCGGGCCAGCACGGCGAAGGTGTAATCCCAATCCTCGACGCTGGTCTCGGCGATCGGGCCGAAGGCCCCGCCCACGCCGGCATTGAGATACGCGATGTCGAGCCGGCCGAAGCGCCGCACCGCCTCCGCCACCATCGCGGAAACGTCGGCTTCCTTGGCGACGTCGCAGCGCACGAAGGCGATGTCGTCGCCATGGCCCTGTGCCTTGGCGACCGAGACGGTCTCCGCGCCGTTGGCCTCGTTGAGGTCGGCGACCATCACCTTGGCGCCGTCGGCCAGGAAACGCATGACGGTCGCGCGCCCCATGCCGCTCGCCCCGCCGGTCACGACAGCGACTTTTCCAGCCAATCTGCTCATGTCTGTCCTTTTGGCGTTTCGCCCTCCGGTCGCATGGTGGAGTTGCGCCGCCTTGGCGGCAAGCCTAGCGTTTTGCAATGCCTCCGTCGTCCGACGGTCAGGGAGCCTCGCATGAAGTTCGGCCTGTTCTACGAGATCTCGGTGCCGCGTCCGTGGACGCCGGAAAAAGAGCGAACGGTCTACAACAACTGCCTGGAGCAGGTGAAGCTGGCCGACGAGCTGGGCTTCGAGCATGTCTGGGCCGTCGAGCATCACTTCCTCGAGGAATACTCCCACTGCTCGGCACCCGAGCTGTTCCTCACCGCTTGCGCGATGGTCACGAAGAACATGCAGGTCGGCCACGGCATCGTGGTCTGCGTGCCGGAGTTCAACCATCCGATCAAGATCGCCGAGAAGACCGCGACCCTCGACATTCTCTCCGGCGGCCGCCTGCATGTCGGCACCGGCCGCTCGGCAACCTGGACCGAGCTCGGCGGCTTCCGCGCCAATCCCGACATCACCAAGAAGAGCTGGGACGAGTTCGTGCGCTGTCTGCCGAAGATGTGGATGCAGGAGACGTTCTCCTACCAGGGCGAGTTCTGGTCGATGCCCGAGCGCACCATCCTGCCCAAGCCCTACCAGAAGCCGCATCCGCCGATGTGGGTCGCGGTGACCAGCCCCGGCACCGAAATCGACGCGGCCGACCGGGGGCTCGGCAGCCTCGGCCTTTCGTTCGCGGGCTTCGACGAGCAGGAGAAGAAGATCAGGGAGTATCGCCGGCGCATCCAGATGTGCGAGCCGGTCGGCGCCTTCGTGAACGAGCAGGTCGCGACCACCAACTTCCTGTTCTGCCATGAGGACAACGCGACCGGCGTCGAGATGGGCAAGCGCCTCGGCAACACGTTCAACTATCTGGCGACGCAGCTGATCTCGACCCGCGAGGTCTATTCCTCGCCGTCCTACCAGTCGCTCGGCCTTCTGCCGGCGCTGCGGCGCGCCGCGACAGGCCCCGACGCCAACGAGCAGCAAACCGAGGGCATGGCCTACGGCGATCCCGCCCGCATCATCCGCGCGGTGAAGAAGTGGGAATCGCTGGGTGTCGACTGCATCAACTTCATCCTCAACGCCAACGAGGTGGTGCCGCAGGACCAGGTGATGGCCAGCTTGCGCCTGTTCGCCCGGGAAGTGATGCCGCATTTCGCCAAGAAGCCGGCCAAAGCCCAGGCGGCGGAGTAACCCATGCCTCTCTACGGAACGCTCGACATCACCCGCCAGGCCGCGCATCTGCCGACGCTGGCCAACCTCGACACCGAGGCGTGGGCGCTGCCCAAGGCCGAGATGATGCAGCTGCTGGTCGAGGTGCCGCGCAGCTCGACCGACGGGCTGCTGCCCAAGGCGATGCATCCGGCGCTCCCCTCCTACGTGATCCTCGCGGTCACGCGCTATCCGGAGAGTCCGGTCGGCCCGTTCAATCTCGCCGTGCTGCGGCTGGGCAGCCGGGCCGGCGCCCATCCGCGCGGCTTCCTGCTGGGCGCGGTCGCCAGCACCGACGCGGCGGCGCTGGAGCTGCGGGCCCGCTGGGGCATCCCGGTCGAGCAGGGCGAGGTGAAATTCCTGCGCCGGCACGATCGCATCATGGGCACGGTGAAGAAGGACGGCCGGACCATCCTCGACTGCGCGATGATCAACCCGCAGCCGGTCGCCGGCACCGACGTGCAGTACATCAACTGGGTGACGGCCGCGAACGCGCCGCTCGACGGCACGACCCAACCGATGCTGATCCAGGTCGATCCCAAGTACACCTTCTACAAGGCCGAGCGCGGCAAGCCGCACGTGTCGGCGTTCGACGGCAAGGCGTGGAACGCCGGTGCGATCACGCTGGCCGATCCGATCGTCGCGACCTGCAGCACGGTCGACACCGACCTGCCGCGCATCCGCTTCGTGATGGATCCGCTGAAGCCGGTGTTCCAGGGCACGCGCCGCATTCGCGAAAGCCGCGCCGACGAGTAAAGGGAGTCCCAAATCGTCCCACGCGCCGAGACGACAAGCCCTTGTTTTACGGGCATTTCCTGCAGGAATCCCGGAATCCCAACACACCCCCACCCCGCTTTTGAATTGTTTTCGCGCGCGGATGGGTGACGCGAAAAACAACGGAAACGGAAAGCGGAGCGCGCTCATGCGCGGGAGTCTGCCACCGTTCCGGTGCGGACACCTATTATGGGCATTGGCCGCGATTTTTTCGGCGCGTGAATCAGACCTCGGCTCGCGGTCCAATGCCCATAATGAGACTCTGCCACAACGGCTTATCCACAGGGTTTTCGCCTGTCGTATAGTGCCGGCCCATCAGAGGAGGAACGTCCATGAAGATCGGAGTTTTCGCCACCTTCATGTCGCCCAACGCGACGCCCGGGATGATCAAGGACTTCGGCAAGCGCGCCGAAGGCATGGGTCTCGACTCGATCTGGATGGGCGAGCACGTTGCGCTGTTCGAGAAGAACACGTTCGGATACCCGGGCTCCAAGGACGGCCGCATTCCGGTGCCGCCGGGCGGCGGCATGCTCGACGTCACGGCGACGTTCGGCTTCCTCGCCGCGGCGACCACCAAGGTTCGCTTCGGCACCGGCGTCGCGCTCGTGCCGCAGCGCAATCCGATCTACACCGCCAAAGAGGTCTGCACGCTCGATTGGCTGAGCGATGGCCGCTTCGACTTCGGCATCGGCGTGGGCTGGAACAAGGAAGAGGTCGAAGGCTGCGGCTACAAGTGGGAGGATCGCGGCGCGCGCTGCGACGAGTTCCTCGAGGCGATGCGCCGGCTGTGGACCGAGCCGGTGGTCGACTTCAAGGGCAAGTGGGTGAAGTTCGAGACCATGAAGATGGATCCCAAGCCGATCCAGAAGCCGCACGTGCCGATCATCGTCGGCGGCTATGCCGACGCAGCCTTCAGACGCGCCGTACAGTTCGGCGCCGGCTGGTACGGCTTCAACCTCGATCCCGAGCGGGCCAAGGGCATGCTGGCCAAGCTCGATGCCGCCTTCGCCAAGGCCGGCAAGAAGCGCGGACCGGAGTACCAGATCATCATCACGCCGCCGATGACCATGAAGATGGACCAGATGCAGGCCTATGCCGAGCTCGGCGTGCACCGGCTGGTCGTCAATCTCGGCGGCCAGAAGCCCGAGCAGGTCGACAAGCGCCTGCCCGAAATCGGCTCGCTGGTGAAGCAGGCGGCTTAAACAATCATGCCTTCCCCCGTCTGCGGGGGAAGGTGCCCGAAGGGCGGAAGGGGGGTGTGTGCCCGCTCCAGAGAAGATGACCCCCTTCCGGCGCTGCGCGCCACCTTCCCCCGCAGACGGGGGAAGGCAAGAGTGAGAGACGACTACCGATGCTTCTCGAAACCCTTCTCCCGCTCGGCAAGGTCGATCCGGGCCTGCGCGCGCCCGAGGTGCCGCTCGATCTCGCTACCATCGGCCGCGATGCGCAGCTCCTGGAGGAGATTGGCTACGAGGGCCTGGTCGTCGAGGAGACCAAGGACGATCCGTACATCCTGATGGCGCTCGCGGCGCAGGCGACCACGAGGCTGAAGATCGGCACGTCGGTGGCGATGGCGTTCCCGCGCAGCCCGACCATCACGGCGATGAGCGCCTGGACCTTGGCCAAGCTCAGCAAGGGCCGCTTCACGCTGGGGCTCGGCAGCCAGGTCAAGGCGCATATCGAGCGGCGCTACGGCATGACCTGGTCGCCGGCCGGGCCATGGATGCGCGAGTACGTCCAAGCGGTGCGGGCGGTGTGGAACCACTGGCAGACCGGCGCGCCGCTCGACGTGAAGGGGCCGCACTACACCATCAACCTGATGGTGCCGCTGTTCCATCCGGGGCCGATCGAGCATCCCGACATCCCGATCCATGTCGCCGCAGTGAACTCGGTGATGTGCCGCATGGCCGGCGAGGTCGCCGACGGCATCCGGCTCCATCCGGTCTGCACGCCCTCCTACATCGAGCAGGTGATGCTGCCCGCGGTGCGCGCCGGCGCCGACAAGGCCGGCCGGTCGCTCGGCAAATTCCAGGTCTGCATGAAGCCGCTGGTCGCCGCGGCCGCGACCGAGGCCGAGCTGGTGCCCAAGGTGCGCGATGTGCGGGCGCGCATTTCCTTCTATGCCTCGACGCCGCAATATCGGGCGGCGTTCGCCCATCACGGGCTGGGCGATCTGGCCGACGAGCTGAAGCTCTTGTCCCGGGCGCAGCGCTGGGAGGAGATGCCGGGCAAGATCAGCGACGAGGTGCTGCACACCTACGTCACGATCGGCACCTACGACCAGATCGCGCAGAAGCTCACCCGGCGCTACGGCAAGGTCGTCACCCACTGCGAGTTCTCGATCCCGGTCAAGGACGAGGCCGACAAGGACCGTTTGCGCGCGCTCGCGAAGGCGATACAAGCAAAGTAACGTGTCACCGCCCGTCCAGCCCGTCGCCAGCGACGAGAAAATCCCGAAGTCCGTCGACATCGTCGTGATCGGCGCCGGCATCGCCGGCTGCACTGCGGCGTGGGAGCTTTCCAAGCGCGACTTCTCGGTCGCCCTACTCGACAAGGGCCGCGTCGGCGGTGAGCAGTCGAGCCGCAACTGGGGCTGGGTGCGCCAGCAACATCGCGACCTGCGCGAGCTGCCGCTCGCCATGAAGAGCCTCGAGATCTGGGGCACGCTGAACGAGGAGATCGGCGCCGAGACCGGCTTCCGGCGTACGGGCCTGCTTTACGTGACGACGCGGCCCGCCGACTTCGCGCAATGGGAAGCGTGGACCTTGAAGGCGCGTGAGTACCAGATGCACAGCCGGGTGCTCTCGCCCGCCGAGGCGAAGGAGATGACGCCGGGCAGCGTGCCCGATTGGATCGGCGGCGTGCATTCGCCGACCGACGGCCGCGCCGAGCCGTCGCTCGCCGCACCCGCGATCGCCGAGGCGGCGCGCACGCTCGGCGCCACGATCCACCAGGACTGCGCCGCGCGCGGGCTGGAGACCGAGGCCGGCAAGGTCTCGGGCGTGATCACCGAGAAAGGCGTGATCCGCACGCAAGCCGTATTGCTGGCGGGCGGCGCGTGGAGCGGACTGTTCTGCCGCCGCCACAGCCTGCGTTTGCCGCAGGCCGGCGTGAAATCGACCTCGTTCGCGACCGAGGCCGCGCCCGAGGTGACCAAGGGGGGGCTGTCGATGCCCGACGTCACCATTCGCCGCCGGCTCGACGGCGGCTACACGGTCGGGCTGGGCGGCCGCGGCCTGGTCGAGCTCTCGCCGCAGGGCCTGATCTACGCGCGCGACTTCTGGCCGACCTTCAGGAAGCGGCGCTGGGGCCTCTCGTTCTCGGTCGGCCGCTCGTTCTTCGATGGGCCGGAGCAGCTCGCGCGCTGGTCGTTCGACAAGCCCTCGCCGTTCGAGCGCCATCGCACGCTCGATCCCGGCGCCGATCCGAAACTCGTGCAGCTCGGCCTGACGCGCCTCGGCGAGCACTATCCGGCGCTGAAAGGCCTCAAGGTCGCCAATATGTGGGGCGGGCTGATCGATTCGACGCCCGACGGCATCCCGGTGATCTCCGCCGTCGACAGGATGCCCGGCCTCTATCTCTCGACCGGCTACAGCGGCCACGGCTTCGGCATCGGCCCGGGCGCCGGGCGGCTCGCCGCCGACCTGATCGCCGGCGACCCGCCGATCGTCGACCCGCACCCGTTCCGCTACAGCCGCATGATCGACGGGACGGACCTCGGCGAACCGGGGATGATGTAAGGAGAGCCCCCTTCCGCCCTTCGGGCACCTTCCCCCGCAGACGGGGGAAGGCATGAGCGTCTTTCCTTCCCCCGTCAAAGCGCCTTCTGAGGCGCGTGCGGGGGAAGGTGGCGCGCAGCGCCGGAAGGGGATCTTAGGCCGCCTTCGCCCGATCCAATTCCGCGGCGCCCTCGCGCAGGCGCGGGATCAGCTCGCGGCCGAAGTCGATCGTGTCCTCGAACGGATCGAAGCCGCGGATCAGGAACGAGTGCACGCCGAGCTTGTAGTATTCGAGCATCGCCCGCGCGACCTGCTCGGGCGTGCCGACCAGGCACGAGGTGTTGCCCATCGCGCCGGTCGCCTCCGCGATCGGCATCCACAGCCGCTCGTCGTGAGTCTCACCCTGCGCCGCGAAGTCGAGCAGCCGGCGCGCCGACTGGTCGAGCGGCTTCTTGCCGTTGCCGAAGCCCGACGGATCACCGGGCTTCTGGATCGATTCGAGGATCTTGCGCGCGCGGTCCCACGCCTCGCCCTCGGTCTTCGCCAGGATCGGCCGGAACGACATGTTGTAGGTCGGCGTGCGGCCGAACTGCGCGGCACGCGCCTTGAACTCGGCGATGCGTTGCGCGGTCGGCGCCAGGGGCTCGCCGAACATCGCGAACACGTCGCAGTGCCTGGCGCCCATCGCCAGCGCGCCCTCCGACGAGCCGCCGAAAAAGATCAGCGGATGCGGCTGTTGCAAGGGATGCACGTCCGACTTGGCGCCGCGCACCTTGTAGAACTCGCCCTCGAAGTCGAAGCGCTTGTGGTTGGACCAGGCGAGCCTCATCACCTCGATGTACTCAGCGGCGCGCCGGTAGCGCACGTCCTTGGATGCGAAGTCGCCGTCGCCTTCCTGCTCGGCGTCGCTCGCGCCCGAGATGATGTGCAGCGCGATGCGGCCCTCGGTCAGGTGGTCGAAGGTCGCGATCTTGCGCGCGGCCAGCGTCGGCGCGACGAAGCCCGGCCGGTGCGCGATCAGGTAACCCAGCCGCTTGGTGTGCTGCGCAGCGTACTGCGCCACCAAGAAACCCTCGGCCGACGAGGCCGTGTAGCCGACCAGCGCGAGGTCGAAGCCCGCATCGTCATGCGCCTGCGCGTACGATTTGAGATACGCGGGCGAGATGCCGCCCTTGATGATGTGGACCGTGGCCGCGCTGGCGGGGGGTCACGCCGATCATGCCGATGACGCGGACAGGCATTGCAGTCTCCTTCGCCCAGCTTCCGTCAGGTCGCGCCTTCCCCCGTGTGCGGGGCAAGGCATGAAGCGGGACTTCCCGATCAGTCCGCGGCGAGCGGACGGCCGGTGGCCTCCTGGTAACGCTGTTCACGCATGGCGCGGCGCGGGTCGCCCATGTCGGCGTCCTCCCACTCCGGCACCCAGGCGTCGCGGCCCTGCACGTAGTTGCGATTGCTCTGACGCGGGTTGCGGTTCACCAGCGGCCGGGCATAGAGCGGATGGGTGATGCTGCGGATCTCGTGCTCGATCTCGAACAGCTTCTTGCCGGTCGCCGGATCGACGATGTCGTTGAAGCGGTACTGATACTGGTTGCTTTCCTCGGTGAGGATCTTGCGCTCGACCAGCGCGCGGTGCGGCTTGGAGAAGTTCGCGACATAGACCTGGATGTGATGGCCGTCATAGTCCGGGATCGGCTTGTCGGTCTCGCGGAAGATCAGCTCCTGGCCATGACCGACCGAGATGTGCGCGGCGTGATCCTTCACCGACGTCATGGTGCCCATGACCGTGCTGTAGAAGTCGGCGATGCCCTTGGCGGTCTTCTGCGGCACGTCGAACTCGACATAGGGCATGCCGAGCACCATGCCGGCGAACTTCTTCGACGGCTCGTAGAGCACGTACTCGTTGCCCCACGGGCAGATCGCCGTGACGTGGTCCTTGTGCTCCTTGAACGAAAACTGCGTGCCCTCGAGCGGCTTCTTCATGTTGCCCAGCCGCTTCAGCAGCAGCTCGCGATCGGGAATCACCATCGCCGTGCGTCCGCGCAGCTTCTGCGCCTTGCCGGTGGGAAGATGGAACTGGCTCCTGCCGACATTGACCCACATGTTGTCGACGCTGGTCATCAGGTACGGGTCGCGGGTCAGTCCCAGCCCGCTGATGTAGAACAGCGTCGCCAGCCCCTGGTCGGGCACCAGCAGGTTGACGTGCTCCAGACCCACGATGTTCCCGAGGTCCTCCGCACTGCGGTCATACTGCTTGGCCATGGCTTGCCTCCGTTCGGTCTGGCGGACATTCTAGCGCGTTTCCCGTCGCCCGGTGGAGGGCTCGCGCCATGATCACGAAGTTCGACAGCTCCTATGTCGGCACCGTCGATATGGAGAATCTCGGCTATCTCGGGACGCCGATCAACGAGCGTTGGTACTCGAACGATCAGCTGGCGGGTGCACTGCACAAGGCGGTGGCCTACGCCCAGAAGATGGACGGGCTGGGCTACGACACCTTCTGGATGGCGGAACATCATTTCCAGCCCGAAGGCACCGAGTGCATCCCCAACCTGCTGATGCTGGCGATGCACCTCGTCAACCAGACGAAGCATCTCAAGATCGGCTGCGGCTTCAACGTGGTGCCGATGTGGCATCCGCTGCGGCTGGCCGAGGATTATGCGGTTGCAGACATACTGAGCGGCGGCCGCGTGATCTTCGGCGTGGCGCGCGGCTACCACACCCGCGAGGTCGAGACCTTCGGCGCGCCGCTCACCGACCAGGATGCCAACCGCGAGATGTTCGAGGAAGGCGTCGACCTGATCTTCAAGGCGTTCAACGAGGAGCGCTTCAGCCACAAGGGCAGGTTCTACACCTGCCCTCCCGAGGTGCCGTATCGCGGCTATACGCTGAAGGAGATCAGCTTGGTGCCGCGGCCGCAGCGCCTGCCGGTCGAATGCTGGCAGCCGATCCAGTCGGGCTCGCCGCGCGGCTTCGACTTCATGGCCAAGCACGGCATCTGCGGCGTGATCGGCGGCGGCTCGGCCGAGGGCGGCGCGGTCGACCGGCACATGACCGGCTTCCGCGAGGCCTATGCGCGGCGCGGCATCGAGCTCCAGCCGGGCGAGCGGCTGGCGCTCGGCTATCAGTTCCGGATCGCCGAGAGCCGCGAGGCGGCGATGCGTGCCGCCGCCACGGCCTACGAAGAGAACATGAAGATGTTCGGCGAGCTGCGTCTGGTCCGGGCCATCACTGACGAGCAGATCGCGGCGATGCGCAATCCGGCCTTGGTGCCCAACACCAAGCTGCCGCGCATCGAGGATGCGGTGAAGGCGGGCGGCTTCCTCGCCGGCACGCCGGCCGACATCATCGAGCAGCTGAAGGCGGTCGAGAAACGCTACCCCGGCCTCGAGCGCGTCATCTGCACGATGCCGCTCGGCACGCCGCTTTCCGTCACGCTCGAGCAGATCGAGCGCTTCGCCACAGAAGTGATGCCCGCGTTCAAGCAGATGAAGGCCGCGGCCGAATGACCTGCAGTCTCATCCCGAGCGCAGCGAGGGATCCAGCGGAGCCCGAGCATGGATCCCTCGCTTCGCTCGGGATGACACGGACTTCGACTTGAAGATTGGGAGACAAGGGAGAGAAACATGATCTTCGAAATGCGCACCTATCAGCTGAAGCCCGGCACCGTGCCGCAGGCGGTTCAGGCCTTCGCCGACAAGATCGAGAACCGGGTGAAGCTCTCGCCGCTCTCCGGCTTCTGGCACACCGAGATCGGCGACCTGAACAAGATCATCCATATCTGGCCGTACAAGGACATCGTCGAACGCAACACGATCCGCGCCAAGGCGGTCGAGACGAAGGTCTGGCCGCCGGCGATCGCCGACTTCGTGACCGACATGGAGAGCAAGATCCTCTATCCGGCGCCGTTCTCGCCGAACTTCGAACCCGGCAACCACGGCACCTGCTACGAGTTCCGCACCTATACCTACGGCGCCGGCATCGTGCCCAAGGTGATGGACATCTGGAGCAAGCATATCGGCGAGCGCACCAAGGTCTCGCCCTTGATCTTCGCCGGCTACACCGAGCTCGGGCCGCTCAACCAGTGGGTCCATGTCTGGGCCTACAAGAATCTCGGCGAGCGCGAGACCAAGCGCGCCCAGGCGATGAAGCCCGGCGTGTGGCCGCCGCCGCGCCCCGAGAACGGCGCGCCGCTGCGCCAGACGACGACGATTGCGATCCCGGCGGCGTTCTCGCCGCTCAAGTAACGGAGGAAACGATGGCGATCACGATCCGGCCGGTCGGCCCACCCTCCTTCGCGGGCGAGGTCGACGGCATCGACATGGCGAAGCCGATGACCGCTGCGGACGTGGCCGCCATCCATGCCGGCATGGACAAGTATGCCGTGCTGGTGTTCCGCAACCAGCAGCACATAAGCGACGAGCAGCAGCTCGCCTTCACCCAGAGCCTCGGTCCGATCGAGCATGCGATCGGCACCAGCCTGCGGGCAGCGAACGAATACCGCCTGCCGACGACGTTCGCCGACGTCTCCAATCTCGACAAGAACGAGAAGCCGTTCGCGCGCGACGACCGCCGGCGGCTGTTCGCGATCGGCAATCGCCTGTGGCACTCCGACAGCTCGTTCAAGGTGACGCCGGCCAAGTATTCGCTGCTGCGCGCGGTCAGCCTGCCGTCGAAGGGCGGCGACACTCAGTTCGCCGACATGCGGGCGGCCTACGATGCGCTCGACGACGAGACCAAGGCCGAAGTGCAGGACATGGTTTGCGAGCACAGCCAGATGTACTCGCGCCAGATCATCGGCTTCTTCGACCTCACCGACGAGGAGCGCGAGCGCTTCCGGCCTGTCCGGCAATGCATGGTGCGCACCCATCCCGTCACGGGGCGCAAGTCGCTGTACCTGTCGAGCCATGCCGGCGGCATCGTCGGCTGGCCGATGCCCGAGGCGCGCGGCTACCTGCGCGACCTGATCGAGCACGCCACGCAGCGCGAGTTCGTCTATACGCACAAGTGGCGGATCGGCGATCTCGTGATGTGGGACAACCGCCAGACCATGCATCGCGCCCGGCCCTTCCCGGCCCATGAGCCGCGCGACATGCGGCGCACGACCCTGGCCGGCGACGGCCCGACCGCCGAGCAGCTCGCTGCCTGATGCAGATCGGCTTCAATCTCCCCAACTCGGGGCCGTTCTCCAAGGTCGATGAGATGACCCGCCTCGCCGTCGAAGGCGAGGCGATGGGCTTCGACTATCTCACCGTCACCGACCACGTCGTGCTGCCTGATACGAAGGTGCCTGGCTATCCCTACTCGGAGGACGGCGCGTTCTACGAGGAGGCGCCGCTCGAGCGGCACGAGCAGCTGATGGGCATGGCCTGGATCGCGGCCAAGACCTCGCGTATCCGGCTGGTCGCGGCTGTGCTGGTCGTGCCGCATCGCCCGGCGGTGCTGGCGGCCAAGATGCTGGCGACGCTCGACGTGCTGAGCGGCGGGCGGCTGGTGGTCGGAGTCGGCGCGGGCTGGCTCAAGCCGGAGTTCGACGCCGTGGTCACGACACCCTTCGCCGACCGCGGCAAGGTCACCGACGAGTACATCGACGCCTTCCGTGTGCTGTGGACCGAGGCCAGGCCGAAGTTCGCCGGCAAGTTCGTGAAATTCGAGGGCATCGTGCTCGAGCCCAAGCCGGTGCAGAACCCGGTGCCGATCTGGGTCGGCGGCGAGGGCCTGAACGCGATCCGCCGCGCCGCTCGCGTGGCCGAGGCCTGGTATCCGATCGGCAGCAACAATGCGCACCTGCTCGACACCCTGCCGCGGCTCGAGGCGGGCATCGCCCGCCTGCGCCAGGCGACCGCCGAGGCCGGCCGCGACCCGGCGTCGATGGGCGTCAGCTTTCGCGTGAAGCGCTACGGCAAGGCCGTGCCGCCGAAGGCCAACAACGGAGAGCGGCGGCTGTTCTCCGGCAGCGAACAGGACCTGATCGCCGACTTCCGCGCGCTCGAGAAGATGGGCGTCACCGCGATCGACATCGACTTCGGCGGCCGCCCGACCGCCGGCGACATCCTCGCCGAGATGAAGCGCTTCCGGAACGCGGTGATCGAGAAGATCTAGGTCAGACCGGGTCGAGGACGACGACCGGAATTTCCCGCGGCGTCTTCTTCGCGTAGTCGGCGTAGGGCGGCCAGAACTTCAGCGCGCCTTCCCACAGCTTGGCGCGCTCGGCGCCCGATACGGTGCGGGCGCGGGCCTTCACCGTCTTGGTGCCGACCTGCACCTCGACCTCGGGATTGGCGACGAGGTTCTTGTACCAGCCGGGATGATCCGGCGCGCCGCCCTTGGAGGCGACGATGTAGTAACCGCCATTGTCGGTCTCGCCGTAGAACAGCGGGAACAGGTACTTCTCGCCGCTCTTGCGGCCCTTGGTGACCAGCAGCAGGGCGGGCACGGTGATCTCCTTGTCCATGCCGGGCGGCTTGATCGTGTACAGGTGGCCGTCCTTGCCGCCGCTCTTGAGGTAGCGGTCGACGTGATCGGACATCCACTGGGGCAGTCCTTCGGGCACTTTCGCTTGGATCATCACCGTCTCCTCGTGCGCACGTCTCGGTCACTGACCTTGTCAGTATCCCGAACCATTTGGGCGTCCTGTCGCATGTTCGCAAGTCGGATTGCCCGGTCGCAAGGCGGGTCTAGAATTTCCGCATTACAAAAACTTACCCAGGGAGGCGTTACCATGAGTGTAGTTGGTGTCCTCCAGGTCGATCTGCCGGAGGCAGAGCATCGTTCGCAGCTTCGCAAGGCGGTGATTGCCAGCACGATCGGCACGACGATCGAATGGTATGACTTCCTCCTCTACAGCACCGTGACCGGCCTGGTCTTCGGCAAGCTGTTCTTCCCTCACTCCGATCCGCTGGTCGGCGTGCTCGAAGCCTTCGCGATCTACACGGTCGGCTTCGTCGCCCGCCCGATCGGCGCGGCGATCTTCGGCCACTACGGCGATCGCATCGGCCGCAAGGCGTCGCTGATCGCGACCCTCCTCATCACCGGCCTCGCGACCTTCGCGGTCGGCTTCGTGCCGGGCTACGATTCGATCGGCATCTGGGGCGCGGTGATCCTGACCATCATCCGCTTCATCCAGGGCATCGGCGTGGGCGGCGAATGGGGCGGCTCGGTGCTGCTGTCGATGGAATGGGCGCGCACCAACC
>Ga0070738_10001318_pt1 | contig 51562 bp, 29 predicted proteins | sample Coa_R2_2_FD_66446 | JGI IMG/M metagenome (GOLD analysis project Ga0070738, IMG submission 66446) | Surface soil microbial communities from Centralia Pennsylvania, which are recovering from an underground coalmine fire - Coalmine... | ecosystem: Environmental > Terrestrial > Soil > Unclassified ... | reverse complement strand
GCGGCCAAGAATAAATTGGCCGGCATGCGGCGCGAATTGGCGCAGCTCAAAAAGAAGGCCCCGCCGGCCCCACCGATGGTTCACACGCTGAGCGAGGGACAGCCGGCCAACATGCGAGTTTATCTGCGCGGCAATCCCGACAAGGAAGGCGATGTTGCGCCGCGGCGCTTTCTGCGCATTCTCGCCGGCGACAACCCGCCGTCGTTTATGCAAGGCAGCGGCCGGCTTGAACTGGCGCGGGCCATCGCCAGCCCGAACAATCCGTTGACGGCGCGTGTGCTGGTCAACCGCATTTGGCAGCATCACTTTGGCCGAGGCATCGTCGGCACGCCGAGCAATTTCGGCAAACTCGGCGAACGGCCGACGCATCCCGAACTGCTCGATCACCTGGCCACAAGATTTATTGCCTCCGGCTGGTCGATCAAGGCGCTGCACCGCGAGATCCTGTTGTCGGCGACGTATCGCCTGAGCAGCGAGCGCGACGAGCGCAATGCCGCCATCGACCCGGACAATCGGCTCTTGTGGCGCATGAACCGCCGGCGGCTCGACGTGGAATCTTGGCGCGATGCGCTCTTGGCCGCGTCCGGCGAATTAGACGGAAATATCGGCGGCCCCCCGGTAGATCTCGGCAGTGCAGCCAACAAGCGGCGCACGCTTTACGGCAAGATCAGCCGGCACAACCTCGACAGCCTGCTGCGTTTGTTTGATTTTCCCGATCCGAACATCACCAGCGGAGCGCGACCAGTAACTATTGTACCCCTGCAACAACTGTTCGTGCTCAACAGCGAGTTCATGATCGCGCGCGCTCACAGTCTGGCGGCGAAACTGGCCGCCGAAGAAAAAGACGATGTCGCACGCATCCGCAAGGCGTTCGTGCGTCTCTTCGGTCGAGACGCCAACGAGCGCGAGGTACAAATGGGATTGGCATTCCTTGGCACCGCGGAGAAGACGGCCCTCATACCCTGGGAGCAATACGCCCAGGTGCTGTTGAGCGCCAACGAATTTGCCTTTGTCGATTAAGATAGGGTTTAGGGTTTAGGGTAGGAGCATTTGGCCTCCCCCTAAACCCTAAAGGAGCATCGATCATGCAACCGTGGATGACGCGACGGCAAATGCTGTGCAGTTTGGGCAACGGTTTCGGCGCGCTCGGACTGGCCAGCGTCTTGGCCGGCGAAGGATTGCTTGGCTCGACAGCGCGGGCGGCCGGCGGCGCGAGCAATCCGCTGGCGCCGAAAGCACCGCACTTTCCGCCGCGCGCCAAGCGCGTCATTTTCCTGTTCATGAACGGCGGGCCTTCTCAGGTCGATACCTTCGATCCCAAGCCGGCGCTGGCGAAATATGCCGGACAATCGAAAGAAGGCACCACGCGCCAGAAGGCGGCGGGCAAGCTGATGCCGTCGCCGTTCAAGTTTCAGAAGTACGGGCAGAGCGGCATTGAAGTAAGCGAATTATTTCCGCACGTGGCCCGCTGCATCGATGAGATTTGTGTCCTTCGCTCCATGCACACCAATACGCCCAATCACGAACCATCGCTTTTGATGATGAACTCCGGCGAGACGCAGCCAACGCGGCCGAGCATGGGTTCGTGGTTGTCCTACGGACTCGGTTCGGAGAACCAGAACCTGCCGGGCTACGTCGTGCTTTGTCCGGGCAAGCCGGTCGTCGGGCCGCAGCTGTGGAGCAATAGCTTCTTGCCTGGCATCTTCCAGGGCACTCACATCAACAATTCGCGCGTCGATCCGAAAAGCGTTATCGAGCATGTCGCCAATCGCCATTTGCAGCGCGATGCTCAGCGCCGCCAGCTCGATTTGTTGCAGCAGATGAACGCGGCCCACTTGCAGGAGCGCGGCCGCGATGACCAACTCGAGGCCCGCATCGCCTCCTTGGAAATGGCCTTCCGCATGCAAACCGAGGCCCAGGAAGCGTTCGACCTGGCGAGCGAGACGAAGGCCACGCGCCAGCGCTACGGCGACGGACAGTTCGCCCACGCTTGCCTCATCGCCCGCCGGCTTGCCGAGCGCGGCGTGCGCATGACGCAGATTTACTACGGCAACGGCCAACCGTGGGACGATCACGCCGACATCCTCAATCACCGCAACCATGCTCGCCAATCCGATCAGCCGATCGCTGCGCTCTTGACCGATCTAAAATCGCGCGGCTTGCTCGACGAGACGCTGGTGATTTGGGGCGGCGAATTCGGCCGGACGCCGGCATCAGAGGGCAGCAAGGGCCGCGATCACAACAGCAAGGGCTTTTCGATGTGGCTTGCCGGCGGCGGCGTCAAGGGCGGCTACGTCCACGGCGCCACCGACGAATTCGGCAGCAGCGCCGTGGAGAAGAAAGTCCATGTTCACGATCTGCATGCCACCATTCTGTACTTGCTCGGCATCGATCACGAACGATTGACCTTCCGCTACAGTGGCCGTGATTTCCGCCTCACCGACGTGCATGGCGAAGTGGTGCGCGAGATCTTGGCGTAACTATTCAACAAGCCCCAAAATACGTGCATTGGCAGTGGGTTGGCTGCCGGGATTGATGTTGAGGGTGGCAAGCCCACTGACGCTGATGGTGTCGGCGATGATTTGACCGGCCGATACGTTCGTGCTGGAGCTTGCCGTCAGCGAGACGCTGGCATGGGCGGCGTAAATCGTTCCTGTCACGTTGGTGTTCGCCTGCCCGTTAATACTCATCGTGGGACCGGCACTTGAGAGCGTGCCGCGTTTCTGAAAGATGCTGAGGCCGCGATAGATTCCGCTGGCGGGTGGAGTGATGGTAATAGTTCCACTGCTGCTTATGTTGATGGCGTCTGTGGAGCTGGACCAATTGTTGTAAATCATGATCCCGGCCGTTTCACTCGAGGCCGTCTTGACACTGGCAGAACCCGATATCGTGAAGCCATTTGATCCATTCAAGTAATAAATGCCCGGCGTGCCATCGGAATTGGCATGAAGGGTCACGTTTGCCGTACCGCTGATTTGGATGCCGCCGTTGTACACGCCTGGGTAGAGATCGACGTTGCCGCTGCTAATGGTCAAGTTCGTGCCCTGCGTGGTCAAGCCGAGCGAAACCGGATCGGGAACGGGCAAATATCGAAGCGGATCAGGGAGAGGCAAGCAGGTCGTCACCGTCGGCGTGGAACCGCCGATTCCCAAGAGAAAAGAAAGAATGCTTCCGATCAGGCCGCCTGTGTTTGGATTGAGCGTGATCAGCGGGGTCGTTATTTTGGCCAAGCCGCTCACCTGGACTGCCGTGGAGGACTTGGAATTGGCCTGGATGTTCGTATTGACCGCGAGGCCGCCGAGAAGGTTGGAAACCTTCAGAGCGGCGGAGGCTTTCAAGTTCAACGCGAATGCGTCGGTGGCGGCGAGGGGCGCGCAACGGCCACGCGCGACCGCGCGGGCGCGGACGGGCGTGGTGCCGGAGCCGAAAACGCCGCTGAACAGGTGGCTGGCGTTGTACTGGATTGTCACTTCGATGTAACCGGCTGGGAGTGCCTTGCCTTGATTGGGACCGCCCACGTAAGTCTGCGGCGAGGTTCGGACCGTGACGGTGGATTGAACGCCGTCATTGGCAAAACCGTTGGAAGAGGCCGTGTCCTGAGCGCTCTTCAGGGCCGTGCCATTGGAGTCGATTCCTTGATTGCTAAGGTAATTCGTGTACAGATCACTGGCACCGGCCAGCGCCGCGGCGTCCGCGGTTGCCTGGACGTGACGCCGCGCTTCCATCAACGTACCGCTATCCACGGCCATCGCGACGACACCCACCAACAGCGATAAACTCAGGACCGTCAACGGTGTGACGGCTCCGCGACGCCGTGGCATCGGACGGGGCAACAACGAGGAACACATGAGACTCACCTTCGTGCGGGGATAGGACAAAGACTACGCCGGACGGAACGACGAAGGAGGACTGCCGGGGGAGAGGGGTAGACTCGATTCGCCAGCCTACCCTAAGGCTGCCCGAATATATCGAGACATCGTTTGAAACCTAGATCGCAATTCTTTCTAAGTCAAGCCGGTAGTTTATCCATGATGGCTCAACTCCGCCTCCAATTCTTCGCTGACTTGCACGGAGTAGGTTTGACGCTGTTCCAAAACCAGCAACTCCGGAGGCAGCCGATGCAGCTGTTCGGCGCAGCGGCGGCGGATTTCTTCCACAGGAGGCAGCGCCTGGGCCGGTTCGCCCTGATGCAACACCGGCACCAGCAGCGGCTCGCCCTCTTCGCGCGAGGTTGCCTTGACGATGCGATCGCCGCGAAAGATTCCGTGGGCATCTTGTTGGCGATAAACCTGTTTGGGATAGGGATAGCTCTTTTTTCCCAGCGATAGCTTGAAGCGGCCGAACGTCCCTTCGGGCGTCTGCTGCTCGACGAGCTTGTACACGACGTTCAGGGTCGGCTCGTCCCGGCTGGTAACCAACTCGGTGCCGACGCCGAACACGTCGATGGGCGCTCCGCCAGCGAGAAGATCGCGGATTTTATACTCATTGAGATCGCCGCTGGCGACGATCTTCACGTCCTGCCTGCCGGCGTCATCGAGGATCGCACGGACTTCCTTGCTGAGCTGCCCCAGATCGCCGCTGTCCAGGCGAACGGCCTGCATCGCCGCGCCCGAGGCCAGAGCGTTGCGCACGCCCTGCACGGTATCGTACGTGTCGATGAGCAGGGTGGAGCTTTCGGGAAACACCTGGCCGAACTTGCGGAACGCTTCCTGCTCGTCCTGGAAGGCCATGATCCAGGCGTGCGCCTGCGTTCCCAGGGTCGGTATGCCAAGCAGTCGGCCGGCCTCGGTATTGCTCGTACCGGTACAGCCGCCGATGAAGGCAGCGCGGGCCGCCAGCAAGCCCGCTTGGGGTCCGTGCGCCCGCCGCGACCCGAAGTCGAAGATCGGCCTCCCCTGAGCAGCCGTGACCGCCCGCGCCGCTTTCGAGGCAATCAGCGTCTGCACCGTCAGCGTCGTGATCAGATACGTCTCGGCGATCTGCGCCTGCATGAGCGGTCCAGTCACGCGCAGCAGCGGCTCACCCGGGAACACGACGGTCCCTTCCGGGATCGCCCACACATCGCCCTCAAAACGGAAGTTCGCCAGCCGCTCGAACCAGCTGGCCGGCACATGCCTGAAGACCGGGTGCTCGCGCAGATAGGCGATCTGCTCGGGGGCGAAGGAGAGATGCTGCAAGTAGTGGACGGCCTGTTCCAGCCCGGCGGCCACCAGATAATTCCGGCACGACGGCAGCCGGCGGACCCACAGCTCGAACGTGACCCGCTCGTCAGCCATACCGCACACATGGTAGCCGGCCGCCATTGTCAGCTCGTACAAATCGGTCTCAAGACCGAGATGTTTGTCGTCCGGATTGAGGGATTGAGACATTGCTCGCCTCTCGATTTTCCAAGCACGGGAGCTTGATTCTATCGTTTCGGTTGTTCGGGTTCGAGAGAGCATGCTCATATTCATCTTCCGGACACCTGCCATTCCGACAGGCCGTCATCCTCTCGCGCGCAAACTTGGCAGGAAACGATCCTCGAAGAACTGTCTCGTTTTTCGGCGCAACTCCTTGTGAATACGGTCCTTTTGTTCATTTTCTCCATCGGGCATGAGACTTGCATCCCAGCCCCACGCTCACGAGGGACTCGTTAGGGAGTTGGACTTCAGGAGAAGCGCATGAAGATCAAACCGCTAGGCGATCGGATCGTGATCCGTCGCTTTGAGGCGCAGGAAAAGACGGCCGGAGGCATTCTTCTGCCGGACTCGGCCAAGAACAAACCGCAAAAGGGCAAGGTGCTGCACGTCGGTCCCGGCCGCTTGCTCAAGGACGGCAGCCGTCAACCGCTCCAAGTGAAGGAGGGCGACGTGGTGCTGTTCACCAATTGGGCCGGTGATGAGTTCAAAGAAAGCCGCGGGGAGAACATTCTCCTCATGCGCGAGGAAGACGTGTTGGCCGTGCTGGATGAATAACCGTTCTTAGTTCTGAGTTCTAAGTTCTGAGTGACAAAAACTCAGACTTTCGGGACTCAGAACTCAGAACTTAGAACTCAGAACTTTTTTGGGAGGCAAGATGGCTGCGAAGCAGATTGCATTCGATCAGGAAGCGCGGGAAGCGATGCGTCGGGGCATCGGCAAGTTGGCTCGCGCGGTCAAGGTGACGCTCGGTCCCAAGGGCCGAAACGTCATTTTGCAGAAATCGTTCGGCTCGCCGACCGTTACCAAGGACGGCGTCACGGTGGCCAAGGAAATCGAGCTGGAAGACAAGTACGAGAACATGGGCGCCCGCATGGTCAAGGAAGTGGCCAGCAAGACCAGCGATGTGGCCGGCGACGGCACCACCACCGCCACCGTCCTCGCCGAGTCCATCTTCAATGAGGGGCTTCGCGCCGTCGTCTCCGGCGCCAATCCCATGCTCATGAAACGCGGCATGGAGAGGGCTGTCGAGGACATCGTCGCCAAGCTCCAGTCGATGAAGATTGACGTGAAGACCAAGAAGGACATGGAGAATGTCGCCTCCGTGGCCTCCAACAACGACCGCGAGATTGGCCGCATCATCGCCGAGGCGATGGACAAGGTCGGCAAGGACGGCGTCATCACCGTCGAGGAAGGCAAGGCGCTGCAAACTTCGCACGAGTTCGTCGAGGGAATGCAGTTCGATCGCGGCTACCTGTCGCCGTACTTCGTCACCGATCCGCAGAAAATGGAGTGCGAGCTGGAAGACCCCTACATCCTCATCTACGAGAAGAAGATTTCCAGCAACAAGGATCTGGTGCCGGTGCTGGAGAAAGTCCTGAACCAGGGCAAGCCGATCTTGATTATCGCCGAGGAAGTCGAGGGCGAAGCGTTGGCGACCCTGGTTATCAACAAGCTGCGCGGCACCTTCAAGTGCGCCGCGGTCAAGGCGCCGGGCTACGGCGATCGCCGCAAGGCCATGCTCGAAGACATTGCCATTCTGACCGGCGGCCAGGCCATTTTCGAGGATCTCGGCATTCAACTGGAGACCGTGCGCCTGGATCAACTCGGCCGGGCCAAGAAGGTCAAGATCGACAAGGACAATACCACGGTCATCGAAGGCGCCGGCAAGAAGCAGGCCATCCAGGGCCGTATCCAGCAGATCCAACGCGAGCTGGAGAAATCGACCAGCGATTACGACAAGGAGAAGCTGAGCGAGCGGATCGCCAAGCTGTCCGGCGGCGTGGCCAAGATCAACGTCGGGGCGGCCACCGAGAGCGAGATGAAGGAGAAGAAAGCGCGCGTCGAGGACGCCATGCATGCGACCCGCGCCGCGGCCCAGGAAGGCGTGCTGCCCGGCGGCGGCGTGGCGCTCTTGCGCGCGTCGTCCGGACTCAAGTCGCCGAAGGATTTGGCCCACGATGAGGAGATCGGTTACAACATCGTGGTCCGTGCTTGCCGTTCGCCGATCCAGCAGATCGCCGAGAACGCCGGCGAGGATGGCGCCGTGGTCATGAACAAGGTGCTGGACAGCAAGGACACCAACTACGGCTATGATGCCCGGCTCAACCGCTACTGTGATATGGTCAAGGAAGGCATCATCGACCCAACCAAGGTAGTCCGTTCGGCGCTGCAGAACGCGGCCAGCGTTTCGACGCTGCTTCTAACCAGCGACGCGCTGGTGGCCGAAATGCCCAAGGAAGAGAAGAAGCCGGCTGGCGGCGGTGGATACGAGGATATGTACTAATCCGAGCACGCTTTCAACCCCAACCCGCGGCGCCGGCGAGCGGGGTCGCGTCAGCGCCCCGAGTACGACTGACTCGGGGCGCTGACGCGACCCCGCTCGCCGGCGCCGCGGGTTTTTCATGAAATGGAGGCGATGCCGGTCACTATTGTTCTTTCCTGCCGCTTGCTTTCCCCGTTAAGCGCGATATTCTGAAAAATGATTCGCCCATCGTCTCTGGCGCATCGCCGCGCATATCGTCTCCATCTCCTCGACATCGAACCTCGCCGAAGCGGTCGATGGGACCGCCCAGATTCGGCGAGACCTTTTCTTAGGCTTTGGCTGGAGGATGCAGACCATGAGACTCGACGATTTATTGGTGAGCCGTCACATTTCGTTTCAACGGCTGCCGCATCGCCGCACCTACACGGCCAACCGCATGGCCCAGGTGCTGCACGTCAAGGGCCGCGAAGTGGCCAAGACTGTACTTTTGAAGACCGGCAACGGTCCCCTGCTGGCTGTGTTGCCGGCGACGCACAAGATTGACCTCGAACAACTCCGCGAAGATATGGGCGATTCGCGCATCGAATTGGCCGCCGAGGAGGAAATGGATCGCCTCTTTCCCGATTGCGAGCGCGGCGCGGTGCCGCCGTTCGGCAGCCTCTACGAGATGCCGACCATCATGGATGACAGCCTCGCCCACGATGAAACCATCGTCTTTGAGGGACCGAATCACGAGCAGGCCATTCGCATGTCGTTGCACGATTACGAGGCCATCGAACATCCACGCCACGTCCACTTCGCCCATCGTTGAGAGCCAGCCCTTGTTAGGTGGTTGGGTGGTTAGGTGGTTAACAACCCAACCACCTAACCACCTAACCACCTAACAAGGGCTGGTGATGGACCCATAGGGGGCAGGATAATGAATCGACATCGACATTCCGCGCGGGCGCTGGCTGAGGCCATCGTTCACGCCAACAGTTATCGACAATCGCACGAGGCGGCCCGCATGTCGCCGGAGTCGCCGGCCTTAACGCTCGCCATCAGCCGGCAAGTCGGCGCGGGCGGCACTTCCATCGCCACCGAAGTCGGCAATCGAATCGGTTGGCCGGTCTACGATCACGCCCTTCTGGAACGCATCGCCGACGAGATGCACCTGCGCACGCAGCTGCTCGAGAGCATCGACGAGCGGCAGACGCATTGGCTGACCGAATGCGTCGAATCGTTTAGCCAATCGCCGGCCATCAGCACCAACGCCTACGTCCGCCATCTGATCCAGACGATTTTGTCGCTGGGAGCACATGGCTCGTGCATCATCGTCGGCCGCGGCTCGGCGTACATTTTGCCCCCGGCGACGACCTTGCGCGTCCGTCTCATCGCCGACCGCGAGCATCGGGTTCTCGGACTCAGCCGCGAGCGCGGCATCTCCCGTGCCGACGCCGACGCCCAGCTCGATCAGATCGACCGCGATCGGATCTCGTTCATCAAGGACCACTTTCTGAGAGATCCGCGCGACGCGCAGAACTTCGACATGGTGTTGAACTCCTCGTGCTTTTCCTATGTCGAGTGTGCCGACCTTATTGTCGAGGCTCTACATCGACTGGAAGCGCGCGTCATGTCCGGCGAGGCGGCAGCGGTTAGCCACAGATGAACACAGATCAACACGGATGAAGAAGGAAGACAAAACTGATTCAAGGAAATCTTTCCATGCTTTCTTCTTCATCCGTGTTGATCTGTGTTCATCTGTGGCTAATCGTCCCAGACGCGGGAGCGAGAGATTCCGAGAAACTCGCGGAGAATGCGCGGACGGTGCTTGCGGCCATCGTGAAAGCGGCCCGTGAGAACCATCGTTTGCCGCAGCGCGACGCGCCCGGAGCTTCCGCTCCCTTCCGCCGGGGCGGCGATGAGCTTACGGTGTATTACGTCCGCGCCGCAGCGGCAGCGGCGCGGCGATTGCCGGAAAAAGAAGCGGCGCCGGCGTTTCTGCTGGCCGTGGGCATCGCCTTGGACGATTCCTCGCTGTTGCGTTCCAACCTGCTGACGGGAAGGCTATGGCGTAAAATCGAACCCGACGACGCCTTGAAGCAACGCCTGGAAGTGCTGGGCGAGCCGACGTTGCACGGCCGTCATGACCTGGCCCAACACTTCTCGGTGTCGGCGGCCTTGACGGTGGCGGCCGGCCCACAAGCTGCCGAGAGCGCCGGCATTTTGAAGGAAATGCTCGATTCCCGCGGCGGCAGCGGTTTCAGCTTCGCCGATCTCTCCGCCGATTTCGCCGGCATCGCCTTCGCTCGCCGCCTCCTCGACAAACCAAGCCGGCTCGCAGACGTCGAGAAATCCTTCCGCATCGGCGACTACGCCATCTCCCCACGCGGCTTGCCGGAGGGTCTGACTGCCGCTGAGTTCACCAAGAAATACGGCTCACTCAAGGATGGTCGCTACCTGCGCCTGCAGGAAGACATCCGCAAACGAATCGACAGTCTCCCCGGCTACCGCGACAGAAAGTGAGTCCGAGCCTGAAGCGTAAGCGAAGGATTGAATCGCACTTCGCTTACGCTTCAGGCTCGGAAACCTACACTGGGGCACCTCATTCTTCTGCCGCCACGTTACTTGCCAACCCGGCGGAGAAATCATTCGTACCTGCCTCAGACACCGGACTGCTCTCGCCAGCTAAAGTACCGCCGGGTAAACCCATCGCGCTGGCATCGGAGTGGACGGCCTGTCTGCTCGACGGAGTGAGAATGGTCAACGAGTCCAGAGGTTTCGGTTCGCCGAAAACGCTGGCAGTCGTCCACGCGAGGTCCGCGAAGGGAGCGAGACCGTCCAGGAGGGGCGTGGTCGCTCCGCCGCTCAGCAGTTCACCGGCTGTATGCAGAGGCTGCTGAGCCAGCGAGATGAAAGCCGCGTCCCGACTGCCCAAAGACGAAACCCCTGCCATCGCGGACGGCTGGTTCGGGACCGCAGGCAAGACAGCAGGCGTGAGCAATATGTCGGCCGTCGGTGGGTCGGCGATGCCTTGCGGGTTGGTGTTGCCGGCGGCCAGGGCGAACGTCGCGCCAGCGTTTTGGCTGCCGGAGGTGCGGCTAGCCGCGCCGATGTACTGATAGACTTTGTCCGTGCCGTTGTCCACGATCCAGATGTCGCTGACGTTGTTGGGATTGATGGTGATGCCGGTCGGATGCGTGTCGGCCGGATCGATGGACCAACTGCCCAAAAGTGAGCCGGACAGCGTGTATTTGAAGACCTTGAGTTTGCTGCCATCCACCACCCAGAAGGACGTACCATCGGTCACGATGTCCTGTGGATTGGGATCACCGTTGTGGCCGCCGGCAAGGCTGAAACTACTGGCGGCATTCTGGCTGCCCGACAGGCGGCTGGCGGCGCCGGTGAACTTGTAGACCTTGTCGCTGTAACTATCGACCAGCCAGATGTCGGTGCCGTTGGTGGCGATGCCGGTCAGCTGCGCCGAGGAACTGAGGCCGCCGGCCGACCAGGAGCCGAGCAGCGTGCCGCTGGGGCTGTAGACGTAGACATTCTTGTTGGCGTCCACTACCCATTCCATCGTGCCGGCGGCGTTGGCGGCGATGCCACGCGGGCCGAGGTCCGGATTGGCGCTAATGACGCTGAGGCCGTAGGGCGCCTGCTCCGTGCCGGAAGCCTGGTACTTGAAGGTCGTGTTAGTGCCGCCGTTCGATGGAGTGGCACCGTTGACGACGTAGAACTTGGCGTTCTGGTCGCTGGGCGTGATCGTGCCCGTGCCTTGGCTTTGCGCGAGCGTGGCCAACTGGGGACTGGAGAGATTGACCGTAAAGGTCAGGGGAGCCGTCTGGCTGCCGCTGTCGAGGATAGGCACGCGGATTGTTTGCGTCGTGACGCCGGGGGCGAAGGTGAGCGTGCCGCTGGTGGCCGTGTAGTTGGTGCCGGCGATGGCTGTGCCGTCGGCCGTGGCGTAGCTCACTGAGACTGGCTCGGCGAAGGGAGCCGACAGCGAGACAGTGAAGAGCGTTTCGTTCTCCGTGCCGAACTGGTGGATCTGGTTGGACGAAGTGGTAAACGCGTACAGATCGCCATTGGGCCCGAAGTTCATCAAGTACCAGACGTACGAGCCGGCGCTGCCCACCGGGACGTAGTCATCGACGTACGCGCCGTTCTCCGTAAATCGTTCAATGCGATTGGTGCCACGGTCGAGCACGTACAACAGTCCGTCGGAACCGAACTTGACTTCACTAGGCGCGCTCAGCTCACTCGCCGCGACACCTACGTAGGCGCCGGTCTGCGCGTTGTACTTTAGGACCTGGCCTGAGCCAGAACTCGCCACATAGAGATAGGAGCCGCTGGGGTCGAACGCGATCCCTGCCGCTCCGCTCAGTCCGCCGGACCCACTGGCGACGAATGTTCCGAGGAACGCACCCGTCGTGCCGTTGTACTCCAGGACCTGATTGGTGTTCGCGCTGGAAACGTAGAGGTTGCCATCGGGGCCAAAGGTCATAAAGTTGGACCGACTGAGGCCGCCACTGCCGGAGGCGACGAACACGCCTATGTAAGCCCCGGTCGTCGCGTCGTATTGCAGCACCTCGTTTTGCTTCCCGTCAGCCACGTACATGTAGCCATTATGGAAGACGATGTCCGCCACGCCATTGATCGGTCCAGTCGCAAAGATGCCCATGAACGCGCCCGTGGCGCCGTTGTAGCGCAGGATCGTGTTGTTTTCGTAATTGCCCTGGGTCGTAGCGGTGTAGATGTTGCCGTCCGGCCCGATGGTGAGAGCGCCGAAAGTGCTGGTTGTCTGACCCCACGCGGCCGCCCCGCGGTAGTGTGCCGTCGGATCGCCCTCGATTGCGGACGTACTGCTGATCGTGAGTTGGGGCAACGTGGGCGGCACGATGGTCACGACCGCGCTAGCGTTCCCGATCGTCGCACCCGTGGGGTTGGACAGCTGCACATTGAAGTAGTCATTGCCAGGCGGCGTGGCATTCCACAGGGTCACGAGCGGGATCAGCCGCGACGTTTGACCCGGGGCGAAGGTAACGGTGCCGGTCTGTGCCGTGTAATCCGAGCCGGCGACGGCGGTGCCGTCCGATGTGGCGTATTGCACGGTCACTGGGCTGGTGCTCGCTTGCGAGAGCGTCACCGTCACGCCGCTGTTGTACTGGACGACGGAGCCAAGGCCGCCAGAACCGATGTTGCTGACCAGCAGCGCTCCTTGGGCGTTGAAGACCATATCCCAGGGCGAGAAGGTCGAGGCAGATGAGGCCCCAGCGCTCACCAAGGTGTCAATGTAGTTGCCCTGGCTGTCGAAGCGGAGGATGTCCCCGGGCCCGTCGTCGGCGACGTAGAGCCGGCCCTCCTGATCGAAGGCGAACCCTCCATCTCCGGGGGGAGTATTCGTGAATACCTTGATAAACGCGCCCGAGCTGCCGTTGTACTCCAGTACGCCCAGATTGGTGGTGATGGGGACGGTTTCTCCGTTATCGACCGTGTTGGTGTTGCCAACGTACAGGTTCCCATCCGGGCCAAAAAGCAAATCCCTCGCACCAGCCAGACCACCGCTTTGGGGCGCCACGAAGTTCGCTCCCGACTGTCCGGCCGCAGGCAGTGGGCTGCCCGGGTTGGGCCCCGTGGGGCCTTCAAAGCGATCGACGGACATGGTGCTGCTGTTGCTCACGTAGAGGTTGCCGTCCGGGCCGAAGACGATCCCCGTCGGATCCATGAGCCCGCCGGAGCCGGCAGCGACAAACGTTCTCAGGAAGGCACCCGTGCTGCCGCTATACTCAAGGATGGAGCTGGTCGGGTTGCTGCTCAGGTAGAGGTTGCCGTCTGGGCCGAACGCCATACCGAAGGGATGGGAAAGGCCTCCAGACCCCGTCGCCACGAAAGTGCCGAGCAGCTGGCCGTTCGGGGTGTAGCGAATCACGCTGCTGGTCGCGGTGGAAGCGACGTAGAGATCCCCGTCGGGGCCAAGGACCAGCTCCCTCGGGTTACTGAGCCCGCCGCTACCGGGTGAAACCAACGGGCTGACATTGCTGATCTCGTTGAGGCTGGCATTGGCGACGGAAATCGTCGGCGATAGCACTAGCCGATCTTCGAGAGCTTCCAGATAAAGTTGCTGCCGCCGTGCCTCTTGATGGATCTTGCGAATGCGGCCACGGTTGCGATGGGGCCGACGGAAGTACCGAGAAATCGCGGACAGAAGGGGATTCATGGTTTGCTCCTTTGCATGGTCCGCGGTAGAGTGAAGAGACATCCTCCTCAGCGCGCGAACCGAGCGCCGGGGCGATGCCGGGCCGGTGCGGCTTCTGCTTGGCGGCGAGGCGCGCCGGCCCCTTTATTTCAAGCATCAACTGAAGGGTTTTCAGAGCCTACTTCTTGCTCTCGTCTTTCAGAAGCCTCTGACGCCACTGGCGGGCTTTCTCTAGCTGTTTGGTCTCCTCGTAGTAGCGAATCACTCGTTCGCCTGCCTCGGGTAAGCGGTATCGCCAATTGGCTGTCATCGTGTTTTCCGCTCGTTTCATCCCCTCGTAGCCTTGCACGAGCAGCGGCTCGGCTTCGGCGTACCTCTTCTGAGCAAGGAGACAACCGCCCAGCACGTTCTTGACGTAAGGGAACCGCCAATCACTCTCATCGGTCCGGTATTTCTCATTTTTCTCGTGCAAGGCTATTGCCTCGCGAGCCGGTTGCTCCGCCTCGCTGTATCGGTGTTGTAGCAGTAAGTTCACACTGAGCAGTTCAAGGTTCATGGCGAGAGAAACCGCTCTGGCTCCCTGCAGGTGGAGATCATCAACCAAGGCGCGCAGTACCTGATCAGCCTCGTCCAGCCTGCCGGCTTTTTGATACGCGTAGCCGCGACAATGTTCAAAAAAATCTCCGGGCTTCGGATAGGCACCCCTTGTTTTGTAAATGCATTCACGGACCTTATCTATCAGGGCAGCGCCTTCCGCGGGTCGGCCTGCAGCTGAATACGTCAAGGCAAGTGATAATGCGCTGGCCGATGCGCCTGCTTCGATCGGGCCACGCCGGGCCGTGTCTTTCTCAATAAGTTCCTCGAGTAGCTGGATTGCCTTTTTCCATTCCCCCACCAGCCGGTATATGCTCGCGAGTTTGACCATCTGGTCAAACAGCTCGGGATCATCGGGCCCCAGTCTGGTCTTGGCATCTTCCAGTAGCTGCTCAAATATGACAACGGCCTCGGGACCCCGACCACTCCATGTGTACGCGTCAGCCAGGATTCGCATATGGTGAGGGGTTTCCTGATGGTGCGGACCCAGCTGAGCTTTGCGCAGGGCCATAGCTCGTTCCAGGTGCTCCGCGGCGAGCCGGAACTCACGCACGAGACTGCAGGCCTCGGCAATCGCCGTCCGAATCGCTGCCTCGACCAGCGGCTGATCACGAAACCGGTCGCCTACTTTGGCCGAAGCCCGGCGAAGCGCCTCCCTCACGGTAAGGTTCGGGTCTCCGTTCGACGCTAGACCATCTTCTGCGCTGTTAGCCTGCTTGAGAAGGTCTTCTTGAAGGAAGGTGTTAACGGCTCGGGCGATGGCCGCCTCGGTGGTCGCACGGCCCTCGGCCGCCTCGGCCCGATCGCGATCGTTCTCGGCTTGGTGTTGAGCCTCAGTGGCCCGAGCCGCTTGCCAAATGCTTACGGCCGTGGCCGCAATGAGGGACGCCGCGACCACTCCGACCATCGCCAGCACCCGCCGGTTTCGCCGCACGTATTTCCCCAGCCGATAGCCGGTCGACGGCGGGCACGCTGTCACCGTCTCGTCATTCAAGTAGCGCTGCACATCCGCAGCGAACGCGCTGGCCGACTCATACCGCCGGTCCCGGTCCTTCTCCAACGCCTTCATCACGATCCAGTCCAGTTCGCCGCGCAGCACCTCATCGAGACGGCGACCATCCACTCCGCGCTGCTCCGCGACTGTCGAGCATTCCTGTACGGCCAGCGTGCTGATGCGCCGACTCGGGGTCGGCGGTTCTTGTTCGCGGATGATTCGCCGCATCTCATCCAGGCCTACCCTCCGCAACGTTTCGCTCTCGAACGGCGTCGAGCCAGTGAGCAGTTCGTAGAGCAGTACACCGAGCGAGTAGACATCGCTGCGCGTGTCTACATCCAGGCCGTTCATCTCCGCTTGCTCGGGGCTCATGTACAGCGGCGAACCGACCATCTGAGTGAAGCGTGTGAACAGCGTCCGCTCGGTCAGCGGCCCGGCGGTGGCCTTGGCGATTCCAAAGTCGATGACCTTGGGCACCGCGACCACGTCGTGCAGCGTGACGAGCACGTTGCTTGGCTTGAGATCGCGGTGGATGATGCCCTTCTGGTGGGCGTGCTGCACTGCATGGCAGACCGTCACAAAGAGTTCCAGCCGCTGACGCGTAGTGAATGTGTACTGGTTGCAGAATTCGGTGATGGGGACGCCGCGGACTAGTTCCATGACAAAGTAAGGCCGGCCGGATTCGGTCGTGCCGGCGTCGAGGATCTTGGCGATGTTGGAATGGTCCAGCAGTGCCAATACTTGCCGTTCCGCCTCGAATCGGGCGATGACGTGCCGGGTGTCCATGCCGGGCTTGAGGATTTTGAGCGCCACGCGGCGGCGTATCGGCTGCACCTGCTCCGCCATGAACACCAGCCCCATTCCACCTTCGCCGATCTGCTCCAGCAGCTTGTACGGGCCTATCGTCGTACCGGGACCATCAATCGCCGTCGGAAGGGAGGGCGGCAACTGAGCATTCCAGGCAGCCGCGGCCTCGTCGAGGAAGCTGCCTCCTCGAAGGTGGGCGGACAGCAGTTGTTCGACTTTGCGGCGCAAATCTGCCTGACCCGCGCAGGCCTCATCCAGGTAGGCGGCCCGCCTGTCCGGGGATTTCAGCGCAAGTGCCATGGTGAAGATTGCTTCATCGTCCATCGCCATGCCTCAATGGGATCAGAGAGCGGTTGCCCTATAGATACGTGCGAAAACGGCGCAAAAAGACTCTCAATTTTTTTTGGGATTCGACGAGCGAGTCGCACGGTCAAGCCTGTTCGGAGAGTTCACGAAACAGCCACGCTCTCGCATAGTCCCATTGGCGGTAAGCGGTTGCAGGCGAGATGCCGAGCGTTTGTGCGGCCTCATCCATCGTGAGACCGGAAAAGAAGCGCAGTTTGACTAGATCGGCCACAGCCGGCTTTTCAGCGGCGAGCCGAGTAAGGGCTTCATCCAGCGCCAGCAAATCCCAGCTCGGAGTATTGACGGCGAGATCAATCTGTTCCAGGGGAACTCGGTCGCTGTCGCCGCCATGCTTTGCGCTCTTTTTGCGTCGATAGTTTTCGACCATGATCCGGCGCATCGCCTCCGCCGCGGCGGCAAAGAAATGATTGCGGCTATTCCAATTCTGTGCCTTCTCCGTGCCTACCAGCCGAATGTATGCCTCATGGACCAGTGCCGTTGCCTGAAGCGTCTGGCCAGGTTTCTCCAGAGCAAGCTGCTGCGCCGCCAGCTTGCGCAGCTCCTCGTACACCAAGGGCAGAAGTTGCTCCGAGGCGAGGGGGTTGCCGGCTTCAATGTCGGCGAGAATGCGCGTAACTTCACTCATGGGCATCACGAAAGGGCTTGCAACTCCCGGTGAAACGTCCCCGCCCCACCTTTGGGGCAGGTTCAGGAATCTTTGACCTTGATGCGAGTCTATCCGAATGAGCTATCAGGTCTTATTCCCTCTCCCAGAGACCATCCATGAGCATAGCAGCCGCCTGGCCGCAATGCCTAGCCTTTTAAGCCCCAATGGACAAGAAAGATCAAAAGCCCCATGTCAGAAAAGCTTGTAAATTGGGTGGTTGCGATATGGTATCAAAGAAGAACACCCGGCGACCGCCGCCGGGTGTCTTCTATTGGGGAAGAGTTGGTGCCGGGTGTAAGGAGAGGGCCGGGTGAAATCGGCGGCTGGACGCTCGATCCACGGTGTCCGAGGCAGGGACTGTTTCCCACATTGGGTGGCGCGGTGGATCGTTCGAACAACCGCCGGCTGGGCGAACCCGGCCCCTCTCGTGTGCTTGCTCGGGCCGCTCCTCTGTTCCGGGAAGGAACGCGACCAGGTTGATGACTTGCGCGCATTTTTCCAATTTTTCCAAGATTTGATTTGCCAAGTGCGAAACAGTCGGGTTCAATCCAACGGAGCGAGATGTGATTCCAAAGGAGTTCTAACATGACGAGCCGTGCCCGCACCGAATATCGCTACGAGAAGCTGACCTGGCCCGAAATCAACGACGCCATCGAGATGGGTAAAGTCTGCGTCGTGCCCTGCGGCGCCGTCGAGCAGCATGGGCCGCATCTGCCGCTGGATGTGGACCTAATCTGCCCGACCGAGATTGCGCGCGGCGCGGGCCGCGCCGTGCCGGAGAAAATGCTCGTGCTGCCAACCGTTTGCTACGGCTACACCGGCCACGTCATGGACTTCCCCGGCACGATCAACAACGATTTCGAGCACTTCATGCACCATGTGCTTGACATCACCAAATCGCTGGCCTATCACGGCTTCAAGAAAATCCTGCTGCTCAACGGCCACGGCTCGAACATGCCCAATCTCGACCTGGTGGCCCGCCGCACCAACCTGGAGACCGACGCCGAGTGCATCCTTGCCGCGTGGTGGAACCTGCTGACGGTAGATAAGGAATTCCTGCCGCGATGGCGACAGAGCAAGTTCCCCGGCGGCTGCGCCCATGCCTGCGAGCTGGAAACCTCGCTGTATCTCTATCTCGATGGGGACAACGTGCGAAAGGACCAGATCAAAAGCGGGGTCATCCGCTTCAACGAAGAACATAGTCCGTTCAACTGGGTGGACCTGTTTGCGGCCGGCCCCGCGACGATCGTGTCATGGACGAGCAGTTACTCCGACAGCGGCGTCCTGGGCGAAGCGGAGCTGGCCACCGCTGAGAAGGGCAAGCAAGCCTACGAGGAAGCGGTCAAGCAGCTAGCGCGTTTCATTACCTGGTTTAAGGATCGTCCAAAGGACCAGCGCAAGGATCGCCACGCCCGGACACCGACCATGCCGATCCCGTGGGGACAACGTCCTGTGAAGTGAAATCGCAGAGTTCGTGGTTTCCTCGCTGACGGACGAATGGTATACTTTTAATAGACCCTCGAATTAGGGAGGTGATGTCATGATGGACGATGTATCCGCCGTTGTTCCGTCCGTGGCCGAAACTCAGGCCGCAACGCCGTCTCAGGATCTGCCGCCGCCGAGCGAATCGATCTTGCCTGCCCCCACGCACGAGCAAGTAGCTACCTCCGACCGCGTCTTCACCGATCAACATCCCGCGGCCACGCTGCTCGGCGTTTTGACCAGCGCCATGCTCCTGCGCGATGTCGCCGTCGATACATTCGATACATCCGGCGAGGACGACGAGCCGGCGGAAAAACCCAAAAAAGACACGGACGCAGATCCTACCGAGTAATTTCACAATCGGCATCTCCAGGCTGACCTGAACGCCGATCCTCAACAACGAAGGGCCATCCTTGCCCCTCTCGTTAACAGGGTCGGTGTGTCTTCCTATTCCCCTTCCCCCCTCGTTGCGATGATGCCGAATCCCTACAATCATCGCCAAAGGCACGACGCAACGAGCGCGAGCTGAACCTTTCCCTGAATTTGCTACTTTAAGGAGACGTTATGAAGACTAACTCGAAGATCCGACTTCCGATGGTGCTTGCGGCTGCCCTGGTATTCTTGGCCTTGATCGTCCTGGCTTGGTACCGCCCGGCAAGGGCGGACCGCCTGGCCGATCCGGTCTCGGGGCCGCGCTACACCGTCCACGATACCGAAGGGCACAACCTGATCGTCACCGATAATCAGACCAACACGTTGTACTTCTACACGATCGATAAGGACAAGGAGATCGGCTCGGACTTGAAACTACGCGGAACCCTCGACCTCACTCAGGTAGGCAAACCATCGATCAAGCTGACGAAGTCAAAGGCTGAATAGTCGCCTTCATAGAACGACCAGCCCGGAGCGCCAGCGGCGGGCGTTTTGGCCCGCCGCTGGCGCTCCGGGCTGGTCGGCAGAGAAGCAGAAGGAGAATAGCAATGAATCGTCGGACGATTTGGGCCGCCTTGATCGTGGCGATGTGGTTTTGCTTCGCCTCGAACGCCGGCGCATGGTGGCGAGGAGGGTTCTACCGCGGAGGGTATTATCGCAACCCGTACACCGGCGGCTTCGCGGCGGGTCGTTCCTATTACAATCCCTACACGGGGGGAGCCTATCACCGGGAGGCCGGCTACAATCCGTACACGGGTCGATACGCGGCCGGTCGAACTTACTACAATCCCTACACGAACAGGGCCGGATATGTGGGTGGAGCATACAACCCATATACGGGTCGGTATGCCTATCGCTACGGCACTTACTAATCTTTAGGAACGCGGACAATCCATTCCCACCCCTTTGGCCCCTCGGGGCGACGACCTGGGGAGACGATCATGGCGCGAGTGGTATGGCTGGCTGTCATGGGGATGGGGAGTTTCGCGGCAGTTTTTCTCCTTTTTCGCTACGGGCCGGATTTCTCGAAGGACTCACCGTCGATCGATCCGCCGGGCATGGTGTGGGTTCCCGGCGGGACTTTCTGGAGGGGCAGCGACAACCCGAAGCGGCCCGATGCTCAGCCGCCGCACCGCGTCTCGGTGGACGGGTTCTGGATGGATCGGACCGAGGTCACCAACGAGCAATTCGCTCGCTTCGTGGAAGCGACGGGCTACGTCACCGTGGCCGAGCGCACACCGCGAGCCGAAGATTTTCCAGGTGCTCCTGCGGAAAAATTGGTGGCCGGTGCGGTGGTCTTCACCCCGCCGGAAAGCCCGGTTCCTCTCGATAACCATTTACGCTGGTGGAGCTACGTCAAGGGCGCGAACTGGCGACACCCGGATGGTCCGAACAGCGACCTGAAAGGACGGGAGAATCATCCTGTCGTTCAGGTCGCCTGGGCGGATGCCGTTGCCTACGCGCAGTGGGCCGGGAAGCGCCTGCCCACGGAGGCGGAGTTTGAGTTCGCGGCGCGGGGCGGACTGAAACGCAAGATTTACGCCTGGGGCGATGACTTCAAGCCCGGCGGCAAATGGATGGCCAACATTTGGCAGGGACGGTTCCCCATCGAGAACACCGCAGAGGACGGCTACAAGGCGACGGCGCCGGTCGGCTCATTCCCGGCGAACGGCTACGGCCTGTACGATGTGGCGGGCAACGTCTGGGAGTGGTGCTCCGACTGGTATCGATACGATTACTACCGCAAGCTCGCGGCCGGGGAGCAGCCGGTTCGTAATCCCCAGGGTCCGGACGATAGTTACGATCCCAGCGAACCCGGCACGGCCAAGCGCGTGATGCGTGGCGGCTCCTATCTGTGTACCGATCAGTATTGCACGGCTTACGAAGTCGGGACGCGCGGCAAAGGCGACCCCGATACGGGGACGAATCACGTCGGTTTCCGTTGCGTGATGACGCCCAAGAAGTGAAGAGGCGCGGAAGAGAAAAGGTTCGCGGACTGGTCTCGGTTGGCCAGTCCGGTCTTCGCGTTGTCGCATCAGGAGTGCCAAGATGGTGAAAAACACAAAGGTCCAGATGCTCGTCGTGCTTCTGGCCGGCGCATTGGCCGGCTACGCCGCGGCATCTGGCAGGCTCAACCCCTTCCAGAGGGGGGAGGCAGCCCCGCCTCACGAGCCATCCACTACCGAGAAAACGAAAGCGGCCCAGCCGGACGAGCCGGCGTGCTGTTCAGAGAGCACGGGAAAGAGTAAGCTCCTCGCCCTTGCCGATCGGAATTTGCGAACCGCCACGAACGCCCAGGCGAACGGAAAGAAGCCGAACATCGTTGTCATCATGGGCGATGACGTGGGCTGGTTCAACATCGGCGCCTACCACCGGGGCATCATGGCGGGGCGGACGCCGAACCTGGACAAGCTGGCTTCGCAGGGCATGCTGTTCACCGATTACTACGCCGAGGCGAGTTGCACAGCGGGCCGCGCCAATTTCATCACCGGCGAGCTGCCGATTCGCACGGGGTTGACGACCGTTGGTCAGGCAGGCTCCACGTTGGGTATTCCGGACCAGGCCGTCACGATTGCAACCGTGCTCAAGTCGATGGGGTATGTCACCGGACAATTCGGCAAAAATCACCTGGGCGACTTGAACAAATTCCTGCCCACGGTTCACGGGTTCGACGAGTTTTTCGGATACCTGTACCATCTCGACGCGATGGAGGATCCCGCTCATCGAAACTACCCGCAGGCGCTTAAGGACAAGGTGGGGCCACGCAACATGCTCCATTGCTGGGCCGCCGAGAATGACGATCAGACCGAGCAACCCCGTTGGGGGAAGATCGGCAAGCAGAAGATCGAGGACGCCGGCCCACTCTATCCGAAGCGGATGGAAACCGTGGATGACGAAATCCTCGACCACGCACTGAAGTTCGTGGACAAGGCACGGAAGGACAGCAAGCCCTTCTTCCTGTGGCTGAACCCGACCCGGATGCACGTCGTCACCCATCTGTCCGAGAAGTATCAGTCGCGACGCACGCCGGAAAACGGTTGGAGCATCCAGGAGGCTGGGATGGCGCAGCTGGACGACATCGTCGGCTCGGTCATGAAATACCTCAAGGACAACGACCTCGATGAAAACACGATCGTCGTCTTCACCACGGATAATGGTGCCGAGAACTTCACCTGGCCCGATGGCGGACAGACGCCGTTTGCCGGCGGGAAGGGCACCGCCCTCGAAGGCGGTTTCCGCGTGCCTTGTATCCTCCGCTGGCCAGGCAAAGTGCCGGCGGGCAAGGTGGAGAACAGCATCTTCTCCGGTCTGGATTGGTTCCCGACTTTCGTCGCGGCCGCCGGCAACGAAAACATCATCGAGGAGCTGAAGAAGGGCAAGCAAATCGGCGACACGCAGTACAAGGTGCATCTGGATGGCTACAACCAGATAGACCTGATTACGGGTAAAGGACCATCGAAGCGCCATGAGATTTTCTACTTGACGGAGGGCACGCTGAGTGCCGTGCGAATCGACGACTACAAATATCGTTTCACGGATCAACCCAACGGCTGGCTCGGTGCCACGGTGAAAGTTGATTGGCCGGTCCTGGTGAATCTCCGTCTGGATCCCTTCGAGCGGACGGGTTTGTCCAATGGCAAAAGCGGCTCGCTCGCTTATTACAATTGGTACGCTTACGAGTTTTGGCGTTACGTCTTCGTGCAACAGGAGGTCGCGAAGGCTGCCAAAACTCTCATCGACTTCCCGCCGATGCAGAGAGGCGCCAGCTTCAACATGGAAGCGGTGAAACAGAAGATCGAGGAGGCGATCCGGCAACGCCACGGCCAGTAAATCGACGGGCAGATGCCACGTCGCTAAATTACAAGCAGTTTCCCAACCAGCGCAGAGCGGCAGCGACGGACCGAGACGGCCGCCGTTGTTGCTCCAGGCTTGTAGCACTTTGACTCAGAGGTGAAATCATGATCGCGTACTGGAAGAATCGAATGCCGATCGTTTTGGGCGTCGCCTTGATGGTGGTTGCCCTGATCCTCGTGGCCCACTCGGGGTCAGCCCAAGGGCCGGGGAGAGGTCCCTTCGGCCCCGGCTCGCGCTATTCGGTGATCGAGACCCAGGGATTCAACCTGCTGGTCACCGACAATGCGGCCAACAAGCTGTACTACTACGCTACCGACAAGGACGCGCCTGTTGGTTCGCCCATGAAGCTCCGTGCCTCGCTGGACCTCACCCAGGTGGGCAAGGAGGAGATCAAAATCACTCCGCACAACCTGGAAAACATGCGCAAAAAAGATGAGAAGTAGTTGAGCCGGCAACGGGGCGCCTGGCCGCGTGAGCGAGGCGCCTCGTCGCCGCCCGTTTCTATGAAAGGAAATTCCATGCGTACTACCCTGAGAATCTTCGGTGGATTTGCACTTCTGGCATCATTGGTGGCACCCGGCGCGGCGCAAGCCCAGGTCGCGACGGCACCCGCTTACAACCCGTATACGGGATATGGCGGACGTGTGGGAGCAGCCTATAACCCGTACACGGGCACGCGCGGAGTCGGCCAGAACTCTTACAACCCCTATACCGGCACCCGCGACCAGAGCCGGTCCTACTACAACCCCTATACGGGAGCCTCTGCGAACGTTCAGCGAGCCTACAACCCGTATACGGGCAGGTCCGGCTATAGTTACAGCTATCGGCGCTGAAGCTGTACGTTGGTTCGCGGCTGCTCCGCTTGTGGAACATTTCGGATAAAAAGTGCAACGCGCCGACCTCGCCGCCCCCTCTAAATAAATGGAGGGCCAACGACATGCCGGACCGGCTTCTCGACTGTTTTCGCCGCCTGGCACGTGGCGGACAGAGCGACGGGCAACTGCTTGCCCTTTTCGTGCAACATCGCGACGAGGACGCTTTCACGGAGCTGCTCAACCGACATAGCCCGATGGTGATGGGTGTCTGCCGCCGTATCCTGCGCAACCTGCATGATGCCGAGGATGCCCACCAGGCTACCTTCCTCATCTTGGCCCGCAAAGCCGGTTCGGTTCAGGCACAAGATTCGATTGGCGGGTGGTTGTATCGCGTTGCCTATCGCACCGCTTTGGAGGCGCGAGCCAGAATCCTCCGGCGACGGGGCAAGGAGCAACCGGTGAGCGAACTACCGGACCCAGCAGTTCAGCCGGATGAGGGGCGGCCAGAACTGCTGGCCTTGCTCGATAAGGAAATCGACCGCCTACCCGATAAGTATCGCGTCCCGATCGTTCTATGCGAGTTGGAAGGACGCAGCCGGAAAGAGGTGGCAGACCTGCTCGGCGTTCCCGAAGGGACGCTCTCTTGGCGATTGGCGAAAGCCAAGAAGATGCTGGCACAGAGGCTATCGCGACGCGGCCTGACAGTATCGGCAGTCGCCTTGGCAGCGGCGATGGAGCCGGGAACGACATCCGCTTTCTTGCGTGCATCAACTGCCAAGACAGTATTGTCGGTCGGGGCTGCCCCAGCCGAGGTGTTGGCATTAACCGAAGGAGTGATGAAAGCCATGCTCTTGAGCAAACTCAAGATTACGATTTGCGTGACCGTGCTGGCACTCATTGCCGGCGTCGGGGCGAGCGGCCTGGCTTATCACGTGGTCGCACAAGAGACGAAACAGGCAGCTTCCACCGGTAGCGCGGTTGGCCAGTTCGCGAACGATGACCTGGAAGCGTTGCGCCTGGAAATCAAAGCGTTGCGCCTGGAAAACGAAGCGTTGCGAAAATCGCTTCAAGCGACGCGCGAACGTGTGAAGACACTGGAAAACAAGGAGCAGCCCCGCCGCGAGAACCAGAAGATCGGGGTCACCAGCCCTCAGGCAAAGGACGTCGCCATTACCCAGCCATATGTCTGCAAGATCCACTCGGGGCGCCACATCAATGTCCGTGCCTTGGCGAACGGGTATGTCATGGAAACCTTGGTCAAGGAAGGCCAGGCGGTGAAAAAGGGCGATGTGATGTTCAAGATCGAACCAACTCGTTACAAGGCAAAATACGACGCGGACAAGGCCGAGTTCGACCTTGCGGAACTGGAGCTCAAATACACCGAAGATATGCGCAAGAAGCAAGCGGTCTCTGAGAAGGAAGTGGCAATTTACAAGGCGAAATGGGCAAGGGCCAAGGCCAAGATGGAGCTAGCGAAGGCCGATTTGAATTTTACCGAGGTCAAAGCACCTTTCGATGGCCTCGTCGATCGCCTGCACGAGCAGGTGGGCAGCCTCATCAATGAGCGGGACATTCTCACGACCTTGTCCAATAACAGCGTGATGTGGGTTTATTTCAACATGCCCGAGACACGCTACCTCGAATACATGGCCGACCGGAGTCAGACGAACGAGATTCCGCGAATCGAACTCAAGCTGGCGAACGGCAGCAAGTTCCCATATCTCGCCAAGAGCGTCCTCGTCGAGGCCCAAATCAGCAGCGAGACCGGGAACATCGCCTTCCGCGCGGATTTTGATAACCCGAAAGGCCTGCTGCGTCACGGTCAGAGCGGCACCGTGTTGATCCACCAGACGTTGAAAAATGCCCTCGTCATCCCGCAGCGGGCGGTTTTCGAAATTCTCGAGAAGCGCTACGTTTACGTCGTCGACAAAGATAGCGTGGTGCATAAGCGCGAGATCGTCATTCAGAACGAATCGGAGGACATCTTTGTAATCAAGAGCGGACTTGATGTGAAAGACAAGATCGTTCTCGATGGGGTCCGCCAGGTTAAGGACGGCGAGAAGGTGAAATACGAGCTTCGTAAACCATGACAAGTTATGGCAAAACAAAAAACAAGTGAGAATAGCAGCCCCTTCCCGGAACCTGCACTTCTTGTCTTTTAGCTAGTGCCATTCCTGTCGAGACTTTCGCGGAGCTTACGTCCCTGGGTTGGACCACCGGCCGCCCCAGCGCTTGTGGATGTCGTTGAGGAAGTGTATCCAGTCCGGGCGGCTGCGCGATTGGGGGAAGGGTTCCGCCACGATGGGCTGCGGCGAGCGGTAAACTTCCATCAACCGGCCCGCTTCATCAATGCGGCCGACGCGAGCAATCTGAATCGTGTGCAAGGTCGCAGGGTCGATGCGGACCAACCCCTGGGGCGCTTCGTAGGTCTGCCCCCGAATCGCCTCCCGGATGGCGCGAGGTTCATCGCGGCCCGCCGCCTCCACGGCCTTCGCCCACAGATGCACTCCCGCATAGGCCGTCTCCATCGCGCTGGAGAGCACGCGCTCCGCGCCATATCGTTTCCGAAAGCGGCGCAAAAACTCTTGATTCGCCGGCGTGTCCAGGCTCTCGAAATAGTTGGCCGCCACGTAATCGCCTTCGGTATCGCGCGGCCCCAGAGCGCCTAGCTCTTCCTCGGAGATGCTGAACGACAGCGTGGGAATGTTCTTGGATCGGATTCCCTTGCGCCGCAACTCTCGGAAGAGCGCGACGTTCGTATCTCCGTTGATAGTGTTGACGATAAGGTCCGGCCGTGTCTTGAGGATTTTCTGCACCACGCCGGACACATCCGTGCTGCCCAGCAACAGGTACTCCTCGCCGACGATCTCGCAACCGCGCGCCTCCGCCTCATCGCGGATCACGGCATTGGCCGTGACCGGGAACACGTAATCCGAGCCGACCAGGAACCAACGCTTCTTGCCCTCGAAGCCGACCAACCATCGTAGCGCGGGCAGGATCTGTTGGTTAGGCACTAAACCCCCGTAGACGACATTGGGGGATTGCTCCATACCTTCGTATTGAACGGGGTAGAACAGCACATGATCGTGCTGTTCGATCACCGGCACGACAGCCTTGCGGCTGGCCGAGGTCCAACAGCCGAAGATCGTGCAGACGTGATCCTCCTGGATCAGTTTTTCTGCTTGGCGGGCGAAGACGATCTCATCGGATTGGCCGTCGGCAAGGACTGCCTCAACGGGCCGGCCTAGTAATCCGCCCTGTGCGTTGATCTCCTCCACCGCGAACAGAACGGCGTCGATGACCGGCCGTTCGCTGATGGCCATTGTCCCCGTGCGGGAGTGGAGAACGCCAATACGAATGGGCTGACCGCTGGGATGGTCGGGCGTGACTCCCGGTCCCTCTCTCGGCCGGAAGCTCAACCACGTCGCCAGCAGAACGGCCCCGATCAGGACGGACCCTGCCAGCGCGATCCGGAGTCGCCGCGCGGAGCGCGAGGCCGGCTGTCGTGCTTCGACAATACCGGTCGGAGTAGCCGGAGGTATGATTTGCGTCCGTGGTCTCGAGCCGCTGTCCCCTGATGAAAGAAATTCCGCCTCAATGCCCTCCAGAACCTGGCGGACCTCTTCAGCTGAGGCGAGGCGATCCGCCGGATTCTTTTCCAGCAAGCACTCGATCAGCGTGACCAAGGGCGGCGGCACATTGGCATTGAGTTCGTGGATCGGGCGGGGTGTCTTCACCGCCAAGGCCGTCAGCACCGCCATGACGCTCGGACCCTGAAACGGCCTTTCCCCGGTGCATAAGGCGTAGAGGACCGCCCCCAGACTGAATAGATCGCTGCGAACGTCCAACTCTTCGCCGCGCCCTTGCTCGGGGGACATGAATTCGGGAGTGCCGACGATGCGGCCTGTCTGCGTCAGGTCCGAGCGCGATCCGGTAGCCCGTGCGAGGCCAAAATCGAGCAATTTCACGCGACCGGTCGGAGATTCGAGCCAGATATTTGACGGCTTGATGTCGCGATGGATCAGGCCCCGCTCGTGAGCAGCTGCCAAGCCCGCGGCGATTTCCCGGCCGATCCGCAGCACTTCGCGCAGGGGCAGACGTTCGCCTTCCAGCCGGTCTTCCAGGGTCTGGCCCTGGAGGAATTCCATCGCCAGAAAGGGAATGTCGCGGTCCTGGCCGACCTGATAGATGGTAACAACATGATCGCTTTTCAGCTGGGCGCAGGCACGAGCTTCGCGGAGAAAACGCTCGCGCGCCATGGAGTTGGCCGCGAACTCTGGAGGGACCACCTTCAAGGCCACGATGCGCTGGAGATGGGTATCCTCGGCCTGAAAGACAACGCCCATGCCGCCCCGGCCCAGGAGCTTTAGGATGCGATAGTGGGCAAGCCAGCCCAACTCGTCCGGAGTCTCGGGCGGCAAGAGAAAGCGCGTGCAGTCGGTTCCCGTCTCCGCCGCGGAGTGCATTCCCGGTACAACCGTTTCGCCCAGATAGCTAGAGGGCGAAAGAATGTCTCTGAACACAGGGTCGCGAGCCGGCGATGGATCGGGCATGTAGGCATCTCTCGCTTCCGTCTGAGCAGTCCGCCAAGTTGTGATCGCGTTCGAGAATACTATCGTTGTGGATATTCTAAGATGCTTTTCCAGGTGGAGCAAATTGGCGGGGGGCCGGCTGATTCGGATCGTGCGGCAGCCCTCTTCATGAAACAAAAATGAGAATGCGTCGAGGGAACATGATTTTATCGGAAATTTCCCCTGCGGGATGATACCATGTCCCGTAGAGTTGGCGTGTGAGTACCACTCACTGGGTCCCCGCTTGGCCGCGATCCGACAGGCAACGGCTGAGCAAAACTTACCTTGCGAGACGCTGCCATGTTGTTCCTCCGACGGTTGTTCGCAATCCTCGCATTTTCTCTCACTATCGCGACGTTGCCGGTCCATGCCCAGGGGACGGCGGCAGATTACGAGCGAGCCGCAAAGCTCCCCGTTATCACGCGGAAAACGGTCTATAAGGACCGCATAAGTCCTCATTGGCTGGCCGATAATCGCCGTTTCTGGTATCGCAACGACCTACCTGGTGAGGCCCGCGAATACATCTTCGTCAATGCGATCAAGGGCGAGCGCCGGCTCGCGTTCGATCACACGCGCTTGGCCGAAGCCCTCACGAAAGCGACGGGCAAGGAGCATCGCGGCACACACCTTGCGATTGAGGGCCTGGATGTCTCCGAAGACGGCAAGATCCTGTATTTCCGGGGCGGCGAGGAGCATTGGAAGTGCGATTTGACGAAGTATGCACTCTCGAAGGAGAAACCTCCCGTTCAGTCGTCTTCCTCGAAAAAAGAAGAGGATGTGCCGGGCAGGAGAGGGCGTGGCGACCATGCACGGGCTGGTTCCCCCGACGGCAAGTGGCAAGCGTTCGTCAAGCAGCATAACCTGTACCTGCGCGAGAAAGAGACCGGCAAGGAAATCGCCTTGACCAAGGATGCGACGGATGAGGACGGCTATTCCGGGCGCGTTTTCTGGTCGCCCGACAGCAAGAAGCTCGCGGCCCTGCGCACCAAGAAGGGGCAAGAACATAAAGTTTATCTCATCGAATCCTCACCCCGCGATCAGCTGCAACCGAAGCTGCATTCGTTCCATTATTATAAGCCGGGCGATCGCCTCCCCATCACCAAGCCGCGCCTGTTCGATGCGTCCGCGGGAAAGGAAATCCCGGTAGAGGACGAACTGTTTTCTAATCCGTACGTCGAGGAGGAACGCCTGGACATACGCTGGTTGCCAGATTCATCGCGTTTCACCTTCGTGTACAATCAGCGCGGCCATCAAGTGCTGCGCGTAATCGCCGTCGATGCCGCCAGTGGTGAAGCCCGCGCGATCATCGACGAGCAGAGCAAGACCTTTATTGATTACGCTCACAAACAGTTCACGCACTATATCAATGCTACGAATGAAATCATTTGGATGTCCGAACGCGACGGTTGGAACCATCTGTACCTGTACGATGCCGCCACGGGGCAAGTCAAAAACCAGATCACCAAGGGCAATTGGGTGGTGCGCGGCGTCGATCGCGTTGACGAGAAAGCCCGGCAAATCTGGTTCCGCGCCGCCGCCATTTACCCCGAACAAGATCCCTATTACATCCACTATTGCCGGATCAATTTCGACGGCACCGGCCTGGTCCGCCTGACCGATGGCGATGGCACGCACAACATCGCCTATTCCCCGGATCGCCGATTCGTCATCGACACCTATTCGCGCGTGGACATGGCTCCTGTCATCGAATTGCGGAGCGCTCGCGATGGCAAGCTCCTCTGCGAATTGGAGCGGGCCGACATCAGCGCTCTCGAAAAGTCCAGCTGGAAGGCGCCCGAGCGCTTCGTCGCCAAGGGGCGTGATGGAAACACGGATATTTACGGCGTCATCTTCCGGCCGACAAATCTCGACGTCAACAAAAAATATCCCGTAATTGAACAAATCTATGCCGGGCCGCAAGGCGCCTTCGTGCCCAAGCCGTTTCGGTCGTTCCACTATCCGCAGCAGCTTGCCGAGCTTGGTTTCGTTGTCGTGCAGATTGACGGCATGGGCACGAGCTACCGCTCGAAAGCATTCCATGACGTGTGCTGCAAGAACTTGGGCGATGCCGGCTTGCCCGATCGCATTCTCTGGATCAAGGCGGCCGCGGAGAAATATCCGTACATGGATATTCACCGCGTCGGCGTCTACGGCACCTCCGCCGGCGGCCAAAACGCCCTCCGCGCCATCCTCGCTTATCCCGAGTTCTACAAGGCCGCCTCGGCGAATTGCGGCTGTCATGACAATCGCATGGACAAGATTTGGTGGAACGAACTGTGGATGGGTTGGCCAATCGGACCGCACTACGAGGAACAGTCCAACGTCACCAACGCTCACAAGCTGCAAGGCAAGCTGCTCTTGACCGTCGGCGAAATGGACCGCAACGTTGATCCCGCCTCGACGATGCAGGTGGTCAACGCGCTCATCAAGGCCGGCAAGGACTTCGAGCTGCTGGTCGTTCCCGGCGCGGGGCATGGCGCGCGCGCCCCTAACGACTACACCAAGCGGCGCGAACAAGACTTTTTCGTCCGCCACCTGCTCGGCGTCGAGCCGCCCGATCGCAACGCACCAAAGAAGGAAGCCGCGTCGGTCGCCAATGGCGGTATCCAACGAGTCTCTTTCGACGAGCCGGCGAAGGCGGCGCCGACACTGCAAACCGTCGCGGAGAAAAGCGATTACAAGGCAACTTCGCGTCATGCGGATGTTGTGGACTTTTGCGAGCGCTTGAGTAAACTTTCGCCGCTTGTCCGTCTTGGCGAGCTTGGCACCAGTGGCGAGGGCCGTAAGCTGCCGCTTGTCATCCTTGCCGATCCGCCCGTGTCCACCCCGGAAGAGGCGGCCAAAAGCGGCAAGCTTGTTGTCTTCGCGATGGCCAATATCCATGCCGGCGAGGTGGACGGCAAGGAAGCACTCCTGATGCTGGCCCGCGATGTGGCGGCCGCGAAGGATAAATCACTTCTGAAAGATCTCATTCTCGTCTTCGCGCCCATCTTCAACGCGGACGGCAACGAACGAATCGCCAAGGAGCATCGCCGCTCGCAAAACGGTCCCGCTGACGGCGTCGGCATCCGCGAGAACGGCGCCGGCCTCGATCTCAATCGCGATTTCGTCAAACTCGACAGCCCCGAAGTCCGCGCTCTGGTGCGGTTCTTCACCAAATGGGATCCGGCCATCTTCATCGATTGCCATACGACCAACGGTTCGTATCATCGCTTCACGATCACCTACGAAGGCCCGGTTTGCCCGGCCGGCGACGGCAAGCTCATCGCCTTGGTGCGCGACGAATTGCTGCCCGATGTTACCCGGCGGCTGGAGAAACGCAGCGGCTATCACTCGTTCTTCTATGGCAATTTCTCGCGCGATCGTAGTCGCTGGGAGACGGTGCCGGCGATTCCCCGCTTCGGTACGCACTACTACGGTTTACGAAATCGGATCGGCATTCTCTCTGAATCGTACAGCTACGCTTCCTTCCGCGACCGTGTTCTGGGCACGCGCGGTTTTGTGCAATCGATCTTTGAATATGCCGCGGAAAACAAGGACAAACTTCGCACCGCCTTGCGCGAAGCACGAAAGGAAAAGGACGAGATCGCCCTGCGCCACCGCTTGAAGCCGCTGCCGCGCCGCGCCACCATCCTGGGCTTCGAGGAGCAGCGCCAGAACGGGCGGCCGGTCGCGACGAAGACGCCGAAAGACTACACGGTTGAATATCTCGGCGTCGCCGAACCGACCCTATCGGTTCGCCGCCCTTATGCCTATCTCATCCCTGCTTCGTGTACCAAAGTGGTGGAAAATCTCCAACGCCACGGCATCGCGGTGGAAGAACTGCGCGAAGACATCGAACTCGAGCTGGAGATTTACCGGATCGACAAAGTTTCCAAAAGAGCGATTTATCAAAAGCGGCAGCTGATCCAGGTGGACGCGACGGCCCACAAGGAGAGCCGGAACATCAACGCGGGGACGTTGTTGGTGCGGACGAGTCAGCCGTTGGGAACGCTGGCCGCCTATTTGTTGGAACCGCAGGCGGAAGATGGTTTGGCTGCGTGGAGTTTCTTCGCGGAAGCCATCCGCGAAGGGATCGATTATCCCGTCTTGCGTTTGCCCAGCGAAACAGCGTTACTAACAACGCCGGCGCGTCGCTTGGCAGAGGACCGAAGCTTTCACAAGCGAATCGAGCGGGACATGTTGCTGGGCAAGAAATCGATGCCGAACTTGTCCGGCACTCCCCTAGCCGACGTGACCTGGCTTGACGATGGCGAGCATTTCCTCGAGCGCAAGGACGGCCGGATGCGGAAGGTCAATGCCCTAAGCGGGCGCTCCGAGCCGCAGCCGGCGCCAGACACGCGTAAGATCGTCGAGGCGCTGACCGCCCTGCCGACCATCGACCGGCAGACGGCGCGGCGGATTGCCGGCCGCGGTCAGGGCGAAGCACCCGCACGGGGCGCGGGGCGGCGATTCCCCGGCCCCGCCGCGGATCCTCTCGCGGGGAAAAAGGGGCGAGTTTTCCAGCACGGCGATGACTTGTATTACTACTTTCTCGATGGCAGCAAGGCCGTGCGGCTGACGCATTCTCCGGGAACAAAGGAACTCATCACTCTCAGCCCCAATGAAAAGTACGTCGCCTTTGTCCGCGCGAACAATCTTTATGTCGTGGACATTGCCACGCAGACCGAACACGCGCTGACCACGGACGGCTCCGCCCTCGTCTTCAACGGCAAAATGGACTGGGTTTATTGGGAAGAAATCGGCAATCGCCGTCACAATTCCTACTGGTGGAGTCCGGATTCCACGCATGTGGCCTTCGTTCGCTACGACGATGCTCCCGTCCACCCATTCGCCGTTCTCGACCCCTTACCGATGCGCCAGAAGGTGGAAACGACGCCCTATCCGAAAGCAGGCGATCCCATCCCCACCGTCAAGCTCGGCATCGTGCCGGTCGCGGGCGGCCCCGTTGTCTTCGTCGATCTATCAGGCTATTCCGACGGGGCGATGATTTTAACGCGGGCCGGTTGGCTCCCCGACAGCGAGAAGGTTTATTTCTACATTCAAGATCGGGCACAGACCTGGCTCGACTTCTGCACTGTGCCGCACGGCGGCGGCAGTCCCACGCGGCTCTTTCGCGACAAAACGCGTGCCTGGGTGGACGATCCCGGAGCGCCGCACTTCCTCAAGGACGGCTCTTTCTTGCTGCCGAGTGAGCGCACGGGCTGGCGGCACCTGTATCACTTCGGGGCTGATGGCAAGCTCAAGCGCGCGGTAACGAGCGGGACGTGGGAAGTGCGGAGCCTGCACGTGGTCGATGAACCGTCGGGATGGGTATATTTCTCCGCGACGAAGGACAATCCCATCGGACTCAATCTCTATCGCGTCAAGCTGACCGAAGGTGAGCCGCAGCGATTGACGATGGGGCCGGGCCAGCATCGCGTCAGCATCAGTCCGAAGGCGAACCTCTTTGTGGACTATCAGAATAGCTTTTATTCTCCGCAAACGGCGCGCCTGTATCGCACCGACGGCACAACGGTCCGCACGCTCGATTCCAATCCGGTCTACGCCCTGGAAGAATACGACCTCGGCAAGAGCGAATTGCTACAGATCAAAACGCCGGACGGATTCGTGTTGGAAGGCACGCTCTTGAAGCCGCCGGACTTCGATCCTTCACGGCGTTATCCCGTGTGGTTCACGACCTACGCCGGCCCCCATGCTCCGGTTGTCCATGACGCCTGGCAGGGTGGACGGCTGCGCGATAGCGGCTTGGCGAACCTGGGCTTTCTCGTGTTTCAGATGGACCCGCGCAGCGCCAGCGGCAAAGGCGTCTGTTCGACGTGGACGGCTTACCGGCAGCTAGGCGTTCAGGAGTTGGCCGACATCGAGACGGCCATTCGCTGGCTGACGTCCCATTCGTTTGTCGATGCCAGTCGCATCGGCATGACGGGGCACAGTTACGGCGGATTCATGACATCCTACGCGCTGACGCATAGCAAGCTCTTCGCCGCCGGCGTCGCGGGCGCTCCCGTCACGGATTGGCACAATTACGATGCCTTTTATACGGAACGTTACATGAACACGCCGCAAGAGAACCCGGAGGGATACAAACGCACCTCCGTCGTCGCCGCGGCGTCGCAACTGCATGGACGCTTGCTCCTCATCCACGGCATTCGGGACGATAACGTTCACTTGCATAACACACTGCAACTCGTGAATGCTTTGCAGCGTGCGGACAAGGATTTCGAGATGATGGTCTACCCCAACGATCGGCATGGCATCCGCGGGCAGCACTATCAGCGAACGATCATCGACTTTATGGTGCGGACCTTGCGGCCGGAAAAAGCCAGCGACAAGATTACCGCACAATAACCCGTTCAGACGCCAGCGAGCGGAGGCGAAGGACGATTCGTCTATTACCGATTACAATAAGAAGTGGATAAAACAGAGCCGCTACCGTAATGGAGTGATAAGTATTCACAGTGTCACGTTGAACAATAAATACTTATCAATTAATTATCGCCGCGGCTCGGAAAATCGGAGGCATTCTCAAGATGGGCACCTCTGCCGCAACCGCCGGCGCTTCCTCGAAAGAGCCGCACCTGCCGCCCTTGCATCGATTAGGCGACCTTGTAGCGCCGACCGCGCCGCAAGACATAGCCTCCGCGGGGTTGGGCGAGCGCGTCTTGACCGATCTTGCCCTGAAGCTCGCCTTCACCGTGGCACGGTTCGCCACCGACTGGGTGGCCCAGCAACTCCATCTTTCCTTGGCTCTAGCGGATGAGGTGCTGGATCAGCTGTGCCGCGAAGGGTTGATCGAGGAAACGTTGCGAACCGGGCCGGGCAAATCTCATTACGCGATCACGCCCCAGGGCCGCGAAACGGCGGAGCGTTTGATGGAGGTCTGCCGCTACATTGGCCCGGCGCCGGTCCACCTCAATGCTTATGCGGCGATGTTGCGCTGGCAATTCGCCCATACGCCTCCGGCGCGTCCGGAGCAAGTCTCCGCCGCGCTCTCGCGCTTGGTCATCTCGCCCCAGGCCATGCAACTGGCCGGCCTGGCCGTTTCCTCCGGACGCAGCTTGTTCGTCTTTGGGCCGCCGGGCAACGGCAAAAGCAGCCTGGGCCGGCAGATTCGCGGCGCTCTTCCGGGCGATTGTTGGATTCCTTACTGCATCAACGTGGGCGACAGCATAATCCGCCTATTTGACGAACAGAGCCACGAGCGCATCGAGGTCCAGGGCGATCCGAACGGCACCATCGATTCGCGCTGGGTCCGCATTCGCCGCCCACTGGTCATCGTCGGCGGCGAATTAACGCTCGACATGCTGGACCTGATTTACATCCCCACGCTGCGCACTTACGAAGCCCCGCCGCACCTCAAAGCCAACGGCGGCGTCTTCCTGGTCGATGATTTCGGCCGCGAGCGCGTCTCGCCGGATCAACTGCTCAATCGATTTATCACGCCGATGGAGTTCCAGGTGGATTATTTCACGCTCTGCACCGGCCAAAAGATCCAGGTGCCGCTGCGCCATTTGCTCGTGATCGCCACCAATCTCAGTCCCGAAATCGTCACCGACCCGGCCTTTTTGCGCCGCATTGGCTACCGCATCTACCTGGGAGCGCCCAGCCCAATCGAATACGCGTGTATTTTCCAGCTCTACGCTCGCCGCGTTAAGGCCGCGGTACCCGAAGGCTTGGTCGATTGGCTGTTAGAGCGCTATCGTCTTCAAAATCGCGAGCTGCGCGCTTGCGAGCCGCGCGACTTGATCGAGCGCGCCCGCGACATCTGCCGCTTTCAAGACCGTCCCTTGGAATTGAACAAAGAGATCCTTGACTTAGCCTGGGTCGGCTATTTTGGTAACGATCTGCCCGCGGCACAGGACGGTACCGCGAACACACCAAATCCGAGCCGCGCACGCAGCGCAACGGAGTAAGCGGTTCAGAGGCCGCTTACTCCGCTGCGCTGCGTGCGCGGCTCGTCAGGCGGATAGCCGCATGGCGTTCGTGGTTTCAATGTTCCGCATGGGCAGTACCACCGCCTCTGTCTGGCGTCTCCCCCACAGGTGCAGAACGGCAGGGAGGAAAATCAACGCGGTCAGCATCGAGCAGCCCACGCCGAGGGTAAGAATCAATCCCAATCCCACCAGGCCGCGCTCGCTGGCGATCATCAGCGTTCCGAAGCCGATCATCGTCGTCATGGCCTTGACCAGCACGCCGCGACCAATGGCGTAGCTGATCGTCGCTCCGTTCTCGCGGCGGCGCAGCAGATAATCGTGCAAGATGTGGACGCCGTTATCAACGCCCACGCCGAGAATCAGGGGGAAAGCGATCATGTTGGCGGGATTGAGGGGCACGCCGAATAAGCCGAGGATGCCCAGCGAGAAGATGACGGCCAATACGAGCGGCGCGACAGCGACGGCGGTGCGTTTCCAGCTGCGAAAATCGAGCCACAGAACCGCGACGATGACGAGGAAGGCGTAGATGCCTGCTCGCTGCAAGCCGTTCTTCATCGAGCGCAGACCCTCGACGGTGCTGAACGGTTTGCCGGTGGCAGTGGGATCGACGGCGTGAATTTCCTGGGTGAACTGCTCGAGCTGCGGAAACTCCCACAGCGATTGGCGGGCGAAGACGCGCAACAGCCATTTCCCGCTCTTGCCGACATAGCGATCGCGAAAGGCACTTGGCAAATCGGCCAGCGTGATCGGTTCGGGCGCGGCAACCTCACGCAGACGGTGGAGATCCTCGGCCAGATCGCCGGCCAATCGCTGCTCGAATTCTTGTAAGCGCTTCTCGACCGTCGCTGCCGGCAGCAACAGGATTTGCGTGTACAAGTTCCAGACACTCTCGCGCAGGTTGGTCAAGAGTGTCGTGGGTTTACCGTCGGAGCCGCAAGCCGAGTCGGCCAGCGGCTGGAGTTTTTCGGCCAAGTTGTCGAGAGAGGTCAGCAGATCGTGGCATCCGGGCCGTAAGTGAGTGATGACGGTGCCGCGCTTGGGCAAGTTGGATAGACGCCGTTGGATGTCCGCGAGCATCTCGATCTTCGTATCCTGGTCCCGCGGAATCAGGGTGGCGGCCTCGACAACGCGGGCCACTTCCGGCAACTTCTCGTAGCGGGCTTTCAAAGCCAAAGCTTCTTGCGGCGTGGCCGTGTAACTGACCGCATGCCAGTTAGCGCCGGCCGTATGCTCGATGAGTGTTAATTCCCACTTTACGGAGTCGAGATCGCGGGCTTGCAGGTGCAGCAGGTTGTGATCGTAGCTCGCCCCGCGCCACGCCGCATAGCCCAGCCCGATCGTCAGTGCCAGCCCGGCCAGTGTTACCCACCCCGCGCGACGGCCGAGTGCCGGGAGCCAAGCATCGGCGTTTAGCCGCGACTCGAAGGGGAGCGCGGGGTTCGCGCTCCCCTTCGAGTCGCGGCTTGACATTGTGCGGCGATCAAAAAGCATCAGCAAGGCCGGCAAGATGGTGAAGCAGGCGAAGGCGCACAAGAGCACACCGCAGCCGGCAATCCACCCCAATTCGGCGACCGCCTGAAAATCGGCGAACATGGCAGCGAAAAATGCCAGGGCCAGCGTGCTCGCGGCGGTCAGGTTGCCGATCGCGACATGCGTTACGGTGTGCAGGAGGGCTGTCCGAACATCGGCGCCGTTCTTTCGCGCTTGTTCGTATCGCATCACCCACAAGACGCCGTAATCGCCCATGCCGATGAGCATGATGGCAAATGTCGCCGATAGAATGTTCAAGTGCCCCACCGTCAGCGTGAGCCAACCCATCGCCCAGGCCGTGCCCATCAGCAGCGTCGCTACCGTCAATAGCGGATACCAAATGCCGCGATAAACCAGCAAAAACAGCACGGAGACGCCGGCGATGGCCAGCCACGACGCCATGCGCGTATCGCGATCGGCGGCGGTCATCTCGTCGGTTTCCAGCACCGGCAGGCCGGTCACGCCGAATTCGACGCCCGGATATTCCGGACGGGTCTGGTCCACGATGTTCCGGATGGCCGTGACGCTCTTAAGGGCATACGTGAAGGAATCCTTTTCCTTGATGGGCCGCACCAGCAAGAACGCCAGTATCTCGCTGCTTCCAGCGGGAGGCTCGCTGAAAAAATACTGTGGCTCCGCCAGCAGATCTTTCTGCTGCGGCGGACGGGACATCAGGCTTCCCCACGGCGTCTTGTACTTGCCCGGATCGACAATCACGTCCTTGGCATTGCGCGTGATGTTGCCTAGCTGCGTCAGAAATTCTTCGTCCCCGGCCGTCAGCGGCGCTCTTGGATTCATCTTGGATGTGCGTTGTACGGCTTCCTGGAGCAAACTCGACAGCGTCAGCAATTTCCACGAGATCGCGCCGTATTTGAGCAACTGGCCCATGTCGTTCAGATGATGCTGAATCGATTGAATTTCTTCGGTGGAAAGAAACAGGAGCGCTCGCCTGCGCAAGGAACGCAGATCGACCTTGTAAAACAGGCGATCGAATAGCTCCGGCCGGGCCTGCACGCGCGCTGCCAAGGCTTCCAGCGCCTTCTCCATGCGCGGGCGGTCGGTTCCCTTGACGACGACAACGATGTCATCGTCGTCGCCGAACTCGGCGAGATATTCGCGCCAGCGCTGTTGATGTTCCTTGTCCGGGCTGACGAGGTCGTTGCGCTGGGTTTTGTACTGGAGTCGCGTGGCCGCGGCCCAGAGGGAGCCGCCAGCCAGGGCCAAGGAAAGCAGCAGCACCGACAACGGATAACGGCAAACGACCGACACCAGACCATGCAAGAGTCGACGGACAACGGAGTGCTCGTGCGGGGAGTTCTGTTCCGGGACCATGACTTCCGTGTGCCTCTGTGACTGGCTCGCTCGCCACCCTGCCGTGGAGACGAGGACGGCGGATTGTAGGCCACCGGCCCCAAACGTGCAAGCCGAACGCCGGAACTCAAAGGAACGAACCACGGAAAGTACGGAAAAACAAGTAAGAGAGAGAAGAGAGGCAAGCAAGTGCTGTTATTGCCGATCACCTTTTTATTTTCTCCATCTCTTGTATTCTCCATATTCGTAACATGGATTTTCTCGAAAAATTCGTTCCATCGCTGCCTCTGCACACCACTACTTGTAGAAGAATCGATTCGCCTCAGCGTGAGAATAAAACATGAGCAGCACACAAGTCGGTACGCTCCTGCGGTTCATCCGCCAATTGTCTGCTGGATGGAAGGACCATGAACTGCCGGACCATCAACTCCTGGAGCGCTTCATCGCTCTCGGGGATGAGGATTCCTTCGCAGCCCTGTTGCGAAGGCATGGACCGATGGTGCTGCGCGTGTGCCAAAGCGTCCTGCACAACCTGCACGACGCCGAGGATGTCTTTCAAGCCGTTTTTCTTGTCCTCGCGCGAAGGGCCGGCTCGATTCACCGGCGGGAGGCTGTGAGCAGCTGGCTTTATGGAGTAGCGCATCGACTGGCGATGAAGGCCCAGGCCAGCGCGGCCCGCCGGATGAACCATGAGAAAAAGGCTGCCGCCATGCCGTCCACGGAACCACTGCTGGACATGAGTTTGCGTGAGTTGCAGGGCATCTTGCACGAGGAACTCCAGCGTTTGCCCGAAGTGTACCGAGCGCCTCTGGTGCTGTGCGGCCTGGAGGAGAAATCGCTGGAAGAAGCGGCCCGCTTGCTCGGCTGGAGCAAGGGCTGCGTCAAGGGCCGGCTCCAACGCGGACGCGAGCAATTACGTCTGCATCTGCGCCGTCGCGGTATTGATCTTTCCGTCGGCCTGCTTGTCTCCGCCCTCGCGATGAACGCGATGTCCGCACCGGTTTCCGCGACCCTGGCCGCAACGACTGTTCGTGTCGCGATGCAGTTCGCGGCCGACGGGAAGTTGGCGACTGGAGTGGTCTCGGCGAAGGTGGCTGCCCTGGCACAAGGAGCAATGCCAACGATGTTCTTGAGCAAACTGAAGATCCTCACTCTGGTTGTTGTGGCCGTTGGTGCCAGCGTCGCTGGTCTTGGTGCGTTCTCCCACCGCGAAGTTGCGGCCGAGCAGGAGCCGGCTTCTCAGCAGTCGGCGAAGGATGCAGCCTCACGATTATCCGTCGCAGCCGAGAAGACGGCCAAGGACATGATTACGGTGCGTGGCCGCGTGCTGGATCCGGAGGGCAAGCCGTTGGCGGGTGCAAAGCTGTACCTGGGTCATTATGGCCCCAAGGATGAGGTAGCCGTCACCGAGCAGGCCAAGAGCGACACGAACGGCCGCTTCGCGTTTCGCTTTCCTAAGAGCCAGTTGAGCAAGACTCATCTTGAGCCTCAGCCGAGAGATGAGGCGGATCCGCCGTTCACTCCCGTCGGTCAGGTCATGGCTATTGGTGAGGGATATGGCTGCGCCTGGACTCGGCTCGACACGGCGGCGGGCAACACCGAATTGACCCTGCGCGTCGTCAAAGACGTTCCGATCAGCGGCCGAATTCTCGACCAGGACGGTAAGCCGGCCGCAGGAGCCAAGTTGCGGCTCGGCAGCGTCCAGGCGTACCCTGGCGAAAAGCTCGAGGCCGCATTGGCGGAGTTCCGCGAGTGGAACCACTTTCCTGACGGCGAGAAGCGTTGGGGAAATCCATTGCCCGGCCAGGCTCGGACTGTAACCACTGGGCCAGACGGTCGTTTTCGCATGGCCGGCTTGGGTGGCGAGCGCTACGTCTCCTTGCACATCGAAGGACCGGGGATCGCGTCCACCGATTTCCAGGTCATTACCCGACCTGGCGATCTGTTGGTGGGGCCTGACAAGGTGAAGGCAAAGGGAAATCGATATCTCCCTCCCCAACCTCTCGGAGCAGCAGGAGAAGCAGATAAAAGTGAGATGATCGACGTGACGCCGAACAAGGTCTACGGAGCTACCTTCCGTTACCTGGCGGCGGCCTCGCGTCCGATCCGTGGCGTGGTTACGGACAAGATGACCGGCAAGTCCTTGGCCGGCGTGATGATCGGCGTCGAGCCGAGCAAGGGTGGAGTCTATCTCACGACGCGTACCGATAGGGAGGGATGCTATGAGTTGCTCGGCTGCCCTAAGTCTCCCGCTTATAATATCCAAGCACGGCCGTCCGACACCGGACGTTACTTCGCTGTACTGCGCACAGACATCCCCGACGCACCCGGCATCGGACCGATGACTGTTGACATCAAGCTGACGCAGGGCATCCCCATCCGAGGCAAAGTACTTGATGAGCGAAGTGGCAAGCCGATCTCAGGCGCGAGCGTGAGGTCTTTCTGTCTGGATCCCAATGCCGCGAGCGCGATTGCTTTCCGCGATTACTCATCTGCGTGGACCGATGCAATCACGGGCTTGGATGGTTCCTTCGCTGTGGTCGCTCTGCCCGGCCCCGGCATCGTGGTCGCGTCGGCTCCCCACTGGACCGGGGGTGGGCGGTCCAGGCCGTACCTGCCCGCAAAGCTGACGGTCAAGGAATGGGATGCCTTCGTCGCGAAGTATAAAGTGCCTCCGCCGCAATTTCCGCAGTTTTATATGAAGAAATGGGATGAAGCCGAGAAGTGTGAGATCTTGGAGTATACAAGTACGAATGACGCTCATGGTTATGCCCCTTTGCCGATTGGTCACTTCAATAGCTCGGCACTCCTCCATCCCGGCGAAAAGGACAAAGAGTTGAAGCTGGATCTGAAACTCCAGCCCAACGAGGGCGAACAAAAGTCCAAGGACAAAGCTCTCAACTTGAAGGGGACGGGGGGAGGTCCTTCACCTCCAAGGATGATCAATCCCAAAAAGAAACGTCAAGAACGCTAGCAGGGTTTGATGCCCCTCTCTTGGAAGTCCCAGAGAAGAGTTCCTGGTTAGCGACGCTTCGCAGAAGCGTCATCGAAATCGGACGCTTCTGCGAAGCGTCGCTAACCGAGGATAGCAACGGATGAGAAAGGGAGCGAGTCTCATGTCATTCGCACAACAAACCTGGGACGTCAAAGGGTACTGGTCTCCCTACATGCCCAGCGACAAGGTTCCCTGGAATTTGCGCCGTGTGGTTCATCTGCACCGCGCCGCCGGCTTCGCCGCCACTTGGAGGGAACTAGAGCGCGATCTTGCCGACGGCCCGGGACCGAGCATCAGCCGATTATTGGCCGGACGGACGCGGATCGATAACGTGTCCGAGGAATTCGAGTCCATCGCCGACACCCGATTGCGCGACGCTCGGGACATTGCCGCATTGAAAGCCTGGTGGTTCTTCCGTATCTATCATGGGCCAGACCCCCTGGGCGAGCGTTTGACCTTGTTATGGCACAACCACTTCGCCACCAGCAATCTCAAGGTGCAGAATGTTGCGGCCATGCGGCGGCAGAACCTGATCTTCCGCAAGCATGGGCGGGGTCCGTTCGGCGATCTGTTGAAAGCGGTCGTTCACGATCCCGCCCTGTTGATCTGGCTCGACGCTCCCGCCAACCGCAAGGGCGTTCCGAACGAAAACCTGGCCCGCGAATTAATGGAATTGTTCACTTTAGGGATCGGTCACTACTCCGAGAACGACGTGAAGGAGGCCGCTCGCGCGCTCACCGGCTGGACCGTGGAGCGGGATCGCTTCCACGAGAACACTGAGCAGCACGATGCAGAAGAGAAAACCATCCTGGGACGGAAGGGCGCCTGGAACGGGGACGACTTGGTGCGCCAGCTCCTGGAGAACCCAGCAACTTCTCGGCGGCTGGCTTGGCGGCTGTGCGACGGGTTGATGGGCGAAAACACCGTAACGGCGGAGGGACTTAACGCCCTCGCTGCCGGCCTACGCGCCCATGACCTCTCCATCGCTTGGGCGGTGGAGACCGTGGTGCGTTCGCGCGTTTTCTTCGCCGAAGAGAACCTAGGACGACGTGTCTATGGACCCGTTGAATACGTCGCCGGCGTGGCGCGGGCGCTGGAGTGCTTCGACCCGCCGCCCAACAGTCTGGTGCTGCCGGAATGGTCCGCTCGACTGGGCCAAGATTTGTTCTACCCCCCCAATGTCGGCGGCTGGCCCGGACACCGTTTTTGGCTTTCGACCCAGGCCATCATCGGCCGGGCCAACTACGCCGCCGCACTGGTTCGAGGAGAACTCTCGCCTCGATCGGTTCCCCTGGACGGTCTCGCTCTGGCCCGGCGACATGGACGTGGACGCATCTTGGATGATTTCCTTATCTTCTGTGCGGAGCTGCTGACGGGCGCTCCCCCCGATGACGCTTGGGCGAAGCGACTGCGCTCCTCTCTGGGTCCCAAAGCAATCCTTGACGGTAAGACCGCTCGTGTCGCCATTGCTCTCATGGCGGCTTCTCCAGAAGTCCAATTGGTCTGAATCACCAATCTCAGGAAAGGACAAATAAACATGCTCTCCCGACGCGCTTTCCTGCGAACCAGTCTGCAAAACTCCACTCTGGTAGCCTTGGCGCCCACGGTGCCCGGTTTCCTGGCGCGAACAGTTCGGGCCGCTCAGCCCGAACGAGATGGCCGGATCCTGGTCATCATACAATTGGACGGCGGCAACGACGGTATCAACACCGTTGTTCCCTTTGCCGACGAAGGCTACGCCAAACACCGCAAAGTGCTGCGCTTGCCCACCGACCGGCTGTTCAAGATCAACAAGGAAGTGGGTCTGCACCCGGAGATGGGCGACGCCGCCAAACTGCTGGAGAGCGGCCGGCTGGCCATTGTCCAAGGCGTCAGCTATCCCAACCCGTCCCGTTCGCACTTCCAATCCATGAATATCTGGCAGAGCGCGAAAATCGATCTTCCCCGAACCAGAGTCGATATTGAATTAGCGGAATACAAGGCTCTCTACGGGTGGATCGGACAAGCGCTCGATGAAGGCGATAGACCGGCGGATGGTTCGCCCGGCGCGGTCTTCGTCGGTGACGGTATTCCGCCCTTGGCCTTCCGCAGCCATCGCTCCACGACTTCGACCATGACCCGGCCGGAAGATTCAGTCCTGACGCTGCCGGGAGATCCCCGGCTCAGCTCATCCGAGCGTGAAAACGGCACGGACCTGGCGGCGTTCGTACGGCGCAGCACACTGGACGCCTACATGACCTCTGCACGCATGGCGGACGTGCTTCGCGTCAAGGACAAGGAGGCAAGGTATCCTGCGACCGGGTTGGCCGGACGACTGCGAGTGATCGCCCGGCTCATCAAGGGCGAAGTAGCGACGCGCGTCTTCTATACCGCCCAGGGTAGCTACGACACCCACACCGTGCAACTAGCCATCCATGCCGATCTGCTCGCCGAGCTGTCCGGCGCCCTCAAGGCCTTCTTGGACGATCTGGCTGCGGCGAAGTTGGCGGATCGCGTGTTGGTTCTCTGCTTTAGCGAGTTCGGGCGGCGCGTTCAGGAGAATGGCTCACAGGGGACCGATCACGGCACGGCAGGTCCGATTATCTTGGCCGGATCCAAGGTTAAGGCGGGACTGCTGGGTGAGGCGCCGAAACTGCTCGATCTGAAAGACGGCGACTTGAAGATGTCCATCGACTTCAGACGGATCTACGCTACCGTACTAGAGAATTGGCTGCATCTGCCCTCCCGAGCGGCTCTCTCCGGCACCTTCGAGCCGGTGTCTCTGTTCCGTTCTTGATTTTCAAAAGAAGCAACCATCATCTCGCTACGAATACGGGCGGCAAAGCTGTTAAGAGTCAGCGGACAAATCGGAGCCGCTCCCGTAAGAGCGCTGCTCCGATTTCTTCAAAAAAATCCGTACCATAGCGCCTCCATCACGCCTCTATCAGTAGAAGAATCGAGTCGTCTTCGCGTGAGGCAACTAGCATGAGCAGTACACAAATCGATCCGCTCCTGCGGTTCATCCGTCAGCTGGCCGTGGGAAGGATAGATAATGAACTGCCGGACCATCGGCTCCTGGAACGATTCGCCACCGCTAGGGATGAGGCAGCGTTCGCGGCGCTGTTGCGGCGACATGGGCCGATGGTCTTGCGTGTGTGCCAAAGCGTCCTGCATAACTTGCATGACTCCGAGGATGTGTTTCAAGCTGCTTTTCTGGTACTGGCGCGGAAGGCGGGTTCGATTCAGCGGCGGGAGGCTGTGAGCGGTTGGCTGTATCGGGTGGCCTATCACCTGGCGGTGAAGGCCCAGGCCAACGCGGTCCGCCGCAAGAACCATGAAAAAAGGGCTGCCGTCGTGCCATCGGCGGAACCGTTGCTGGATATGAGCCTGCGCGAGTTACAGGGCGTCTTGCACGAGGAAATCCAGCGTTTGCCGGAACAATACCGAGCGCCTCTGTTGCTCTGCGGACTGGAAGACAGATCGTTGGAAGAAGCGGCTCACCTGCTCGGCTGGAGCAAGGGCTGTGTCAAGGGCCGGCTCCATCGTGGCCGCGAGCAATTGCGCGCCCGTCTGCGTCGTCGCGGCCTTGATCTTTCCGCTGGCTTGCTCGCCGCCGCTCTCGCAACGAACTCCATCTCGGCTCAGCTTCCCGCCACTCTCACGGCATCGACGCTTCGGGCCGCGTTGCAAATCGGGGCCGGCAGAGGGCTGGCGGCTGGAGCGGTTTCGGCGAATGTGGCCGCCCTCGTTCAAGGAGCAATGCCAACCATGTTCTTCAGCAAACTCAAGATCGTGACCCTCGTTGTCCTGGCAACCAGTATCTGCGCCGCCGGACTCGGCGCGATCGCTCGCCGCGAACTGACTGACCAACCGGCGGACCCACCTTCCAAGCAGGCCATCAAAACTCCGGACTCACCGCAAATTGAAACAGCCGGCCCGGTCCAGAAGACGGCCAAAGATTCCATCACGGTGGGCGGCCGTGTGTTCGATCTCGACGGCAAGCCATTCGCGGGGGCAAAGGTCTACCTGGCCAAACCCGCGTCCATGAGGGGCGACGCTATGCTGGCTCTTTCCCAGCAAACCGTCAGTGGGCCGGATGGCCGCTTTCAGTTTCCCGTCGCTAGCTCGGTGTTGGATCAGAGTCCGTGGGATGAGCCTGCACGGATCATGGCCGTCGCGGACGGCTTCGGCTGCGATTGGGCGACGATCGATACCGAGCAAAAAGCGTGGACGCTTCGCCTGGTCAAAGACGTGCCGATTCGCATGCGAATCCTTGATACGGACGGTAAACCTGTAGCCGGCGCCAAGGTCGCGGTAATGGGCGTCTCCTCCCCTGAGGATAACGATCTCGGGCACTATCTCGATGTGGTTCGCGAGGGGATTAGTGTTTATCACGGGCTTGCCAAACAATGGCGTGGACCGCTGCCAGGGCAGTCAGGGGTGCTGACCACAGGCCGCGATGGCCGCTTTCGACTGACAGGCGCCGGCGCGGAGCGTATCATTCACCTCCGCGTCGAAGGCCCCGGCATCGCCTCGGCGTCCCTGCACGTGATGAGCCGCATGGCCGATTCGGTCGCCATCCCCAAGAGAGGATGGGGAAAAGCCGCGCTAGTCATCCACAGCGCTTCATCCGATTACGTCGCCCTCGCCCGCCCCTCCCGTCCAATTCGAGGCGTGGTCCGCGATAAGCAAACCGGCAAGCCCCTCGCTGGTGTGTCCGTAGGATCCGCCGTTTCAGACAAGGAAGGACGTTACGAACTGCTGAGTATGGGAAAAGGATCGGGATACTCGTTGTCGGCGCAGCCGGCAGACGGACTCCATTTTCGGCGCAATTTGTGGTTACAAGACACCCCCGGTCTCGGCGCTCTGACCTGTGACATCGAGTTGGTGCGAGGGTTGACTGTCCGCGGGCGGGTTACGGACAAGGATACAGGCAAGCCCATCATGGGGGCGCGCGTCGAATATTACCCCTTGTTAGGCAATACCTATGTGAACAAGGAAATACCCGGCGCGTGGGGTCCACGTTCTCAGACGACCAGCGGTTCGGTCGGCGGGTACGCGCTCACCGTGATGCCTGGGCCTGGCGTCATCACCGTCACCAGCCCGAGATGGCACAAGTACTTGCCGGCAGTGGTGACGCTCAAAGAACGCAAGGATTTCTTCAAGCACCCCCTTGTCCTAGATCGGGACGAGGCCTGGATGAGGTGCTCTGATGGAAGCGTGGGAGGCTTCGACATTCACCTGAAGCACTACAACGCCGTCGTGCTACTCGAACCGGATGAGAAGGACAGGGAGCTTGTAAAGAACCTGTCGCTCCAGCAGAGGCAGCTGCCGGAGCGGAAAGTGCGGATAGTCGGTCCCGATGGCCATTCGCTCACGGGAGTCCGAGTCTGGGGATTGGGCCCGAACCGAGACCGTGTCGAAACCTTGAATGGATCGGAACTCACCGTACCGGAATTCTTTCCCCGGGAGAGACACCCACTTGCCTTCTTCCATAAAGTGAAGAACCTGGGCTACTTCCTGGAAGATCTGCGCGACCAGAAGGAAGAGCTGCTGATAATCAAGCTCCAGCCTTGTGGCTCGGCCTGCGGACGAGTCGTGGATAAAGACGGTGAGCCGGTAGCTGGGACGGGACTCTGGATTGATATGGGCACTAGAGGTCGCGATAAGGAGGGATCCTTCGGATACCTGTTCGGCAGTTTCGGCTCCTATCAGACCGTCATCACGGACAAGGAAGGCCGCTTCCGCGTCGCGTTGGTGCCTGGCGTGCGGTACTTCGTTCAGATACACAGTGAGCGCCCCAGTGTCCTGAGCATCTTCGCTCCCGTGATTGTGAAGCCGGGCGAAGAGAAGGATATGGGCGACCTCAAAATGGGTGAATGAGAATAAAAACGATCGGCGGACAGGTAGCACTTCCTCCCGATCGCGGGCAATCCTCGCCGTGCAATTTTGAAAAAAATCCGTTCCACATCGCCCTCCAGACGCCTCTATTAGCAGAAGAATCGAGTCGTCTTCGCGTGAGGCAATGAACATGAGCAGCACTCAAATCGATCCGCTCCTGCGGTTCATCCGCCAGTTGGCCGTGGGAAGAAAAGACAGTGAACTGCCGGATCATCAACTCCTTGAGCGTTTCGCCACACTTCGAGATGAAGCGGCTTTCGCCGCGATATTGCGGCGGCATGGGCCGATGGTCCTGAGCGTGTGCCGAAGCGTGCTTCACAATGTGCATGATGCCGAGGATGCTTTTCAAGCTGCGTTTCTGGTCCTGGCGCGGAAGGCGGGTTCGATTCAGCGGCGGGAGTCTGTGAGCAGTTGGCTGTATCGAGTGGCCTATCACCTGGCGGTGAAGGCCCAGGCTAACGCGGCCCGCCGCAAGAACCATGAAAAAAGGGCTGCCGTCATGCCGTCCGCTGAGCCGGTAATGGACATGAGCTTGCGCGAGTTGCAGGGCATCCTGCACGAGGAGATCGAGCGTTTACCGGAGCAATACCGAGCGCCTGTGGTGCTTTGTGGCCTGGAGGAAAAATCGCTGGAGGAAGCGGCTCACCTACTCGGCTGGAGCAAGGGTTGCGTCAAGGGCCGACTTCAGCGCGCACGCGAGCAACTCCGCCTGCGTCTGCGTCGTCGCGGCGTTGCGCTTTCCATAGGGCTGCTATCCGCCGCGCTGGCGACCAACTCCGTGACGGCTCAAGTTCCCGCCAGGCTGATTACTTCGACGCTTCGGACCGCACTGCAAATTGCGGCCGGCGGAGAGTTGGCGGCGGGGGCGGTATCGGCGAATGTGGCAGCCCTCATTCAGGGAGCGAGACCAACCATGTTCTTCGGTAAAGTCAAAATCGCGATCATCTTCGTTCTGGCCATCGGTATCAGTGCTTCGGGACTCAGCGTGCTCGCATACCGCGAGCTTGCCGCCGATTCTGCGGACCCGCCTTCCAAAGAGACTACCAAGGGCGCCGGTCCGCGGCGAGTTGAAACGGCAACTCCGGTGAACAAGACGGGCAGGGATTCCATATCGGTGCGTGGCCGCGTCTTCGGTCCCGACGGCAAACCGTTCGCCCGCGCCAAGCTGTACTTTCACCCATCCGCCTCCGCGAAGAAAAGCCCTCGCATGATCGCCACCAGCGGCGAGGACGGTCGGTTCGAGTTTGCGCTGGAACGAACCGAGTCCGAGAGGACAACAGCGCGTTTCTCCGCTCCGGACCATCCGACAAAACAGATAGTAGCGGTGGCCGAGGGATATGGTTGCGATTGGGCCGGAGTCGATCCAACTGCGCCCGAGGGGGAACTGGTCTTGCGTTTGGTCAAGGACGTGCCAATCCGTGGACGCATCCTCGACCAGGAGGGTAGGCCGGTGCGAGGGGCGAAGGTGCGCGTGCTCGACTTGACAGCTTATCCGGGCGAAGATCTCACGAAGATGCTTGAGGAAATCCGCCAAAAGGGTTGGAGTTCTCCCGAAGGCAAGTATTGGGACGGCCTTCTTCCGGGACAATCAGAGGTTCTAACGGTGGATGGCGACGGCCGCTTCCGGATGGCCGGATTCGGCCGCGAACGACAGGTTCGGCTTCTGATCGAAGGGCCTGGCATCCAGCATGGGTGGATCACAGTCATGACTCGTATCGGCGAGGCGGTTGCGGGGCCGCCGCCCACGATCGAGGGCGTTCGCGCAGCAAAAGTGTACGCGGCCTCATTCGATTATCCGGCAGCGCCGTCTCGGCCGATCCGCGGAGTAGTGCGGGACAAGATAAGCGGCAGGCCCGTCGCCGGGGTCACTATCGAAGCCTACCGCCACACGACGCACCAGACCCAAACAGACCAAGAGGGCCGCTACGAGTTGCTCGGCAGCGGCAAGTCCTCGACTTACACGTTGATCGCCAAACCGTTCGGCGGTCTCCATTTCGCGATCCAGGCCCGCTTCCCCGATACGATCGGGTTTGGTCCGCTCCATGCCGATCTGGAATTGCCGGCGGGCATCCCTGTGCGGGGACGGGTGGTCGAGAAAGCCACGGGCAAACCCGTTGCAGGCGTCCGCGTTTCGTATCATGTTCTCTTTCCAAATCCCAAGGCCGGCCGACTGAGCGATTTTCTCGAACACGATCCTCTGTCTTGGGCGACGACCGGCGCGGACGGCTCGTTCGCCGTGGCCGCTTTGCCCGGCCCCGGTGTCATCGCCGCTGCCGCTCCCCAACTCTCGGCCTACGGGTCCGCCATGATTACCCCGAAGGAGTTGGAGGAGTTCTTCAAAGGGCCGTTAGATCCCTACAATAGCGAACACTCGCTTATGATCGCAGCCACGGGCATGGTCGAAGGGAAAAGGCCCTTGCCTCAGTCCCGGTACCACTCCCTGGCTCTAATCAACCCGACAGAGAAAGATGAGGGGCTTACCCGGAACCTCGAACTCCCGTCAGAACGAACGCGCGGGGGAAAAGTTATTGGTCTCGACGGCGAGCCGCTCTCCGGCGTCACGGTTTATGGTCTGGAGCTTGATCGAAACGGGAGCCTCACGCTGAATTCGGCAGACTTCAAGGTGCGCGCTCTTCACCCTCTGCGGCGAACGCGCCAACTCGTCTTCCATCACAAAGCGAAGAACCTGGGGCGCCTCCTGGAGATCCGCGAGACTGAGGACGGTCTGCTGTCGGTGCAACTCCAGCCGTGCGGCTCGGCGTCTGGCCGCATTGTGGATCAGACAGGCAAACCATTGTCCGGTTTATCGATATGCTTCTGTCAGGCAATCAACAACCTATCGGACTCGCCGTTCTTCCCAGCGGGAGGAAAGGTCACGACCAACCGCGATGGTCGTTTCCGGGCGGAGGGCCTGGTGCCTGGCGTGAAGTACCATCTGACACGGCCCCTTGTACTGGATAAAAGACTCGCCGAGCTAACGGTGGAATCGGGCAAAACGAAGGAACTGGGCGACCTTACGATCGATGTGCCCAATTGACATCGCGATGGCGGAAAGTGTCGATTTGAAAAAAAATCCGTTGCGCTTCGTCCCCCAGACGCCTCTATTAGCAGAAGAATCGAGTCGTCTTCGCGTGAGGCAATGAGCATGAGCAGCACCCAAATCGATCCGCTCCTGCGGTTCATCCGTCAATTGGCCGTGGGAAAGAAAGACAGCGAGCTGCCGGATCATCAGCTCCTGGAACGTTTCGCCACTCGTCGGGATGAGGCGGCCTTCGCTGCGATAATGCGGCGTCATGGGCCGATGGTCCTGAGCGTGTGCCGAAGCGTGCTGCACAATGTGCACGACGCCGAGGATGCTTTTCAGGCTGCGTTTCTGGTCCTGGCGCAGAAGGCGGGCTCGATTCAGCGGCGGGAGTCTGTGAGCAGTTGGCTGTATCGAGTGGCCTATCACCTGGCGGTGAAGGCCCAGGCTAACGCGGCCCGCCGCAAGAACCATGAAAAAAGGGC
>Ga0070738_10001316_pt1 | contig 51600 bp, 55 predicted proteins | sample Coa_R2_2_FD_66446 | JGI IMG/M metagenome (GOLD analysis project Ga0070738, IMG submission 66446) | Surface soil microbial communities from Centralia Pennsylvania, which are recovering from an underground coalmine fire - Coalmine... | ecosystem: Environmental > Terrestrial > Soil > Unclassified ... | reverse complement strand
TTCGCACAATGTTTGAAGGCAGTGACCCGTTTTCATATCCCACAAGCGGATGGTTTTATCATCACTGCCACTGGCTAAGATTTGATCCTCCGAACTAATTGCCAGCGTCCATACGACTCCTGTATGTCCCTGCAATAGTTTCAGACAGATTCCGGTTTGCACATCCCACACGCGAATCGTTTGGTCATGGCTGCCGCTTGCCAATTGGCTCCCGCTGCGATCAAATGCCAGGGTGAAAACGCCACCTGTATGCCCTTGTAGAATCTTCAGACAGGTTCCAGCCTGCACATCCCAGAGCCGAATCGTGTCATCAAAACTGCCACTGGCCAACCATTGACCGCTACGGTCAAATGCGATCGTCAGAACACCGCTTTCATGACCCCTTAATACTTGCAAACACTGATGAGTCTCCGCATCCCACAGTTGCACAGTGCAATCATAACTACTGCTCGCCAAAATCTTTCCCGCTGGGCTAAACAAGACTAGCCAGATGGGGGCGCTGTGTGCTGACCACTCGTTAAAGTGCTCGGTTTGAATATGCCACAAAGAGATCGACTGGTCATGTCGATTGATTGCCAGCGTTTGACTATCGTGACTAAAGCTGACGTTGCTTAAGGATGAAATCTGGCGGGTTGGGCTGGAAAACGTTTTGTAGGAATGAAGTTGTGACCGATCGCCATCTAGTTGCAAACGCCACAACTGAATCGTTTCATTCTGACCGCTACTGGCAAGCAATTGATCATCTGCACTGAGGCTCAGGGAGTGAAGCCCACCAGTATATCCGCGCAATGTTTTCAGGTTTCGTCCGCTTTGCAACTGCCATAACCGCACCGTATGGTCTTTGCCGACACTGACCAACAATTGACCATCGGCACTGATGGCAAGCCCGTGAACATCGTGCGTATGACTGTCGAGCACATACATGGATTGCCCATCTTGAACATTCCAAAGGCGCAGAGTGCCGTCGCGACTGGCACTGGCTAGCAAACGCCCATCCGGACTAAAAGCAATGTGCCAAACCCAATCGGTGTGCCCCTGTAGCAGTCTGAAATCAAGTGTTGACGATCGAGCATGGGAGAGATCATCCCTCCACAGGCGAATTGATCCATCCCGACCGCCGCTAGCCAGCAGTTGACCATCGGGGCTGTAACGCACACATTGAACGCCGCTGGTCTGCCCCTGCAAGACACTCAGGCAGTGCCCGTTGCTCACATCCCAAATCCGAATGGTTGTATCATGACTGCTGCTGGCTAAGGTTCGCTGATCGGGTGAAAAGTGAACAGCGTAAACGCTCTGAGTGTGCCCCTCTAATACACGAAGACACTGCCCTTGCAAATTCCACAAACGCACGGTCTGGTCGTCGCTGCCACTCGCAAATTGCTGTCCATCGGCACTAAAGCTCACTGACCAAACACAGGCTGTATGCTCTGTGAGCACCTGCAAGCATTGTCCACTCTGGACATCCCACAAACGTATTAAACTATCTGTACTGCTGCTGGCTAACGTTTTGCCATCCGGACTAAAGGCAACCGACCAAACCCAGCCGGTGTGACCTTCAAAGGTCGCTAAGAGTTGAGTGGTAATGATGTTCCAGAGATAGATGTTGCCACTGGAAGTCCCAACTGCGATGATCTGATCGTCTGATCTCAAGTCAATCGACATCGCATTACTAAGTGTTTCTGAAAAGAGGGTTTTAGCGAAAGCAGCATCCTGAAAATTGACCCCGGTTAAATCGACCTGTCGCAAGTCGGCTTGCTGCACGACGAGATCAGAAAAGTCAGAGCCGCGCAAATCGACTTGAAGTTGCACCAACAGGTTAATCAGATTACCGGCGGCGTATCCTGGGTGCTGCCTCTGCTGCCTCAATACGTGTCTTGCTTGCACCTCGATCGCCCCTACACTGCCAAAGCATGACAGAAGGCGATCAATCACAGGTTGCATGATTAAGCGCGTCTGAATCTCTCGAATGTACTCTTTTGCTTGTACTCGCAGTAAGGGATGGGTTTGCCAAACGTTAAGCTGCTGTGTCTCAAATTCAATACAAAGCTGCTGCACAAAGCGTTCTGTGGCATATTCCATCACTACAGGTTGCAAGAAAAATAACCCATCGATTTTTTCGATCAGCGACCGCCGAAACAACGAATTAATCAAATTCGGTACATTTTGCTGAACAGCAGGATTAACCACATTTTCTCGAATCTCTGCAATCGAAGCTGGCTCTCGCAGAATGGCAAACCAGGACAATAGTTTCTGTTCAGCTTCAGAGATACGATTGAACTGACGATTGAGCAAATCGCGGATGTCTTCAAACACAGCAAGTCCCTGACTGAGATAGGGCATCACTTCTGTAATGCTGCCGTTAAACAAATCCTGAGTGGCGGCTGCCACCAGTTTCAACGCCAGCGGATTGCCACCGTAGTGATGGATCAAGGTTTGCCATTCTGCTTCTGAACCCGTGAACGCTCCTTTTTGTCGAAAGATAGCGCGTCCGTCATCGGGTGATAATCCACTGAGAAGCAGCGATTTGACTAGCCCCTGCGTACCTTCCATCAACGCCAGTTCCCGTGGCTTTTCACGGCTGGTGAGCAACAAACAACTGCGGTGGGGCGTTTCACCCATGGCCTTGAGTAACTGTCCATATCCTTCGTAACCCGATCGCCACTGTCCTGCCTGCTCACGCTGCAAAATGGTTTCAGCATTATCCAGAATCAATAAACACCGACGCGATCGCAGATATTGCATCAGCTTGGACAATTGCTGATCAAGCGTAGTGGGAATGATGGGATCGTCCCCAAACAGCGGCATGAGAAACGTCAGCAGACTCGACAAAAGTTCATCTAACGGTGGTGCATTGGCCAGCGATCGCCACACAGTGATCTCAAATTCTGCTTGCATTTGCAGTGCTGCTTTGACCGCGATCGTACTTTTGCCAATACCGCCAATGCCCAGTACTCCAATAACGCGACACTGCTCAGACACAACCCACCGCCATAGTTGCGCCAGTTCTGTCTCGCGCCCATACAACACTGAGGCATCAACCGCCGTGTCCCAGTCTTGCTGGGGATTAATCCGTCGGATCTCCAACTCTTCAGAGGATGCTAGGTCTGCCTGCGTTAATGCCAGTCCAAACGCCCGGAAGAGATATTCCACTGACTGTCGATCGACCCCCTGTTGGCGCTTAAAAAGGCGGGAAAGGGTATTCAGGGAGAGTCCAGTACGACCGCTCAGATCTTCCTGCGTGAAGTGCTTCCCCCAGGTTTCGTCAGATTCCGCCTGCTGTTTTGCTGTCTGAAACTTCTGCCATCCCTGAGGCGATAAAATGACTCCCCGCGCTCGTCCAGAAGCGGATCTCCCCCGTCCAGATTTTGCTGGGTTGGAATCCATAGATTAGCCGATGGTGTAAAGGACAGCGCTAGCCTTGCCTCACAGTAATCGAGCCTGTCTTTAATCAAAACTGAACGGATTTCGGTAGTGCCGCTCTATCGGCAAATGATTCCATCTTTCCCTGAAGCATATCAGGTTTGACTGCTCCTGGCTCGCTTCTTGCTGCTCGCCCTCCCAAGCAAAACGATTAAGTTGCATCTTTACTCAAAGAACTTGAGTGGTCTGAATGAGGCGATCGCTGAAGAATGAAACATAACCGGCTAAGCAGCCAGCTCACTCACCTAACGGAGAACAACATGAACAGTCAAACGATGAAACTCGAGGTTTTGACCTTACCCGTCTCAGATGTCGATCGCGCTAAGGGCTTCTATGAATCGCTGGGGTGGCGACTAGATGCCGACTTCGTCACCAGTAAAGACTTCCGAGTGGTGCAGTTAACCCCTCCTGGTTCGGAGTGTTCGATCATCATTGGCACTGGAGTTACGTCAGGTGTGCCGGGTTCAGTTCAGGGTCTGCACCTCATCGTCTATGACATTGAGACCGCTCGCGCTGAACTCGTCGATCGCGGTGTTGAAGTGAGTGAGGTGTTCCACGATGCGGGAGGGATATTCCACCACGCTGGAACCGAGGGACGGTTAGCTGGACTGGATCCAAAACGCCGCGACTATGCCTCATTTGCCTCGTTCAGCGATCCAGACGGTAACGGTTGGCTGCTCCAGGAAGTGAAGACACGGGCTCCCGGACGGTGACCTCTCTAAACCATTGATTCACTGCACAACGTTTGTACGCCTACGTAAAGGAGCAAGATCATGAGTAACTTAACTAATCAGACCGCACTTGTAACTGGGGCATCTAGCGGAATTGGTGCTGTCTATGCCGATCGCTTCGCAAAACGTGGTTACGACCTGGTACTGGTAGCACGCGATCGTACTCGTATGGAGGTTTTGGCTGAACAAGTGCGCCAGGAAACCGGAGTCGTCGTTGACATTCTTCAGGCAGATCTCGCTAACGCAGGTGAACTCGCCCAGGTGGAAGAACGGCTACGCACCGATACGCGCATTAGCATTCTGATCAACAATGCCGGTGCTAGCGTTGCTGGCAGTTTCGTTGACCAAAGCCCAGACGAGCTAGCTAAAATCATTAGCCTCAACACCACAGCGCTAACGCGGCTTGCCAGTGCCGTTGCCCCCCGCTTCGTCAAGGCGGGCAATGGCGCAATTGTCAACATTAGTTCGGTGGTTGGATTAGCACCGGAATTCGGTCTGACCGTTTATGGTGCGACCAAAGCCTTTGTCCTCTTCTTCACCCAGGGTCTTCACCTCGAGCTTGAACCTAAAGGGGTCTATGTTCAGGCTGTGTTGCCAGCCTCAACGCGGACGGAAGTCTGGGAGCGCTCAGGGTGGGATATGAATGCGCTACCGCCTTTGATGGAAGTGGATGAACTGGTGGATGCTGCCTTGGTTGGCTTCGATCGCCGCGAACCGATTACCATTCCTTCACTTCCCGATCTAGAGCAGTGGAATACCTTCGATGCTGCTCGGCAGAGCATGATTCCAAACTTCAACCAGGTACACGCTGCCGACCGCTATCGCCTAGCGACTTCCAATCAGAGCTAGTTTCAGGTGTGCGATCGCCCCTTGAACTTGATTTAGATAAGGACAGCCAAATGAATTCACATTCTATAGAACTCGGGGTGTTCACCAGAGCGTCAAGCACAGGAAAAATCAGCCCTCAAGAACTGACTGAAAGCAGGCTCCAATTGCACTATGCCGTTCAATATATTGCCGCAACAGGCGCGGCATTAGCGGAGCCGCTACAAGACGACAGTCACACTAGCTTTGGATGGAATTCAGTTTTGGCAGCGTTTGTTGGCTCGACGATTCCAGCGGCTCAGCCCTTTCAAATGGCACTCGAACCCGTCAGCCTCACCCTAATCGTGGTAGATGATCAGAAGGACACGATCGCCTCTCTGCCATTACATGGAAAGACTATGCGAGAAGGGCTGAACTGGCTCCAGCAAGAGGTTTCTAAACTCGGCGCAGATGCGAGCAAGATTGTGTTTTTAGACTATCCACCGAATGAATTTCCCGATCATCCGCTTGCTCGTGGTGCATCTTTTGATTCCAGCCAAACGTCAGCATTGCGTGAATTAGTGGATTACTACATCGTCACTGATCGGCTACTTCAGACGATTGTTACTTCTAACGAGAAGGCTTCAGCGATTCACATTTGGCCCCATCACCTTGATATCGCAATGCTGATTACTCTTTCCAGCATCAAAAGCGGGCACCCGTTGACAATCGGAGTTGGGCTATCACCCGGAGACACAACCTATCCAGAACCTTACTGGTATGTGTCTCCTTATCCATATCCAGACATCGCTAATCTCCCTGCCCTAGATAGTCAAGCGTTTTGGCATACCCAACACTGGGTTGGGGCTGTGTTGCGATCGCCTCGATTGGTTGAGAATGCCAAGGCTGAAACCCAGCAACAGCAGGTTGCAACGTTCCTGCATTCCGCCCTGGAAGCATCAATCGTTCTGCTCAAAGCAGAGTATGGCATGAGACAGAGCATTTAACGATCTAGTGCAACGAAGACATTGCAAAGGACAACATGCAACGAAACACATTCAAAACGTCCGATGATGTCCAGTTGAGCTACATCAGCGCGGGTCAAGGCAAGCCGATCGTAATGCTTCACGGTTGGTCACAATCGGCAGAACAATTCAAAGATCAAATTCCTATTTTTGCCGAACAGTATCAGGTAATTGCGATCGATCTGCGAGGACATGGTGAGTCCGAAAAAGTACCGTTCGGTTATCGCATCTCTCGCTTGGCTAAAGATGTCCAGGAATTGATCATCGCTCTACAACTCGAAAAGCCACACCTACTGGGTCACTCAATGGGATGTTCCCTGATCTGGAGCTATCTCGATTTGTTTGGATTAGATGGAATTAATCAATTGGTGTTGGTTGATCAATCCCCATTAGTCGTCTCACGATTGCATTGGAATGCTCAAGAGATAGCAGAGTCCGGAGCAGTATTTACGGCTGAACAACTCAACACAATCGTACACACTTTAGAACACGGCAACGCTGAGGAACTGACTCGAAATATTTTAACTTCAATGGTCACATCAGCCATGCCTAAAGAACAGTTTGAGTGGATTGTTGAGTGCAATCTTCGCTGTCCGCCAGCGATCGCAGCAACACTGCTATACAACCACGCCCATATGGACTGGCGCGATCAAATTGTCAGAATTCGCAATCCCACGCTGATTATTAGCGGTAGGAAAAGTATCATTCCCTGGCAATCGCAGGTTTGGATCAATCAAAGCATTCCTAACTCTGAGTTGGAATGCTTTGAAGCGGATGAAGGCGGCGGACATTTCATGTTCATCGAGAATCCCAAAAAGTTTAACCAACGGGTTTTACAGTTTCTATCACGTTGGCGTAGCCTCTCCTCTGGAGAATCGCTTGAAGCCAACCAGGAAAAACAACAATTAATCCGACTTTGAAAGCAAGGTAGGCGCGATGAAGCCGAATTTTGAGAAGAAGTCCTTTGAAGATGAACGGGACAAGGATCAACGTGACATTAATGGTTGCGATAGTTTCGCCGAACGGGTTCGCAGTAACCAGCGCCAACTCACCTCTGAGCTAAAGCACCAATATGATTTTATTGTTTGCGGATCGGGATCGTCTGGTTCGGTAGTTGCCCGCAGACTGGCTGAGAATCCAGATGTCAGCGTGCTGCTGCTGGAAGCGGGAGGCAGTGATGATGTGCCCAGTGTCATGGAAGCGAATCAATGGCCCATGAACCTGGGGACCGAGCGCGACTGGAGTTTTCAGGGTCAGCCGAATCCGTCCGTGAACGGGCGATCGCTGCCGTTTTCGATGGGCAAGGTCCTTGGCGGCGGATCAAGTATCAACGTCATGGTTTGGGCACGCGGACATCGGCACGATTGGGATCTCTTTGCGGCTGAAGCCGACGATCCAGCCTGGAATTATGAATCCATCTTGAAACTATATCGCCGCCTGGAAGATTGGCATGGTGCGCCAGATCCAAGCTATCGCGGCACGGGAGGACCAGTCTTTGTGCAGCCCGCGCCGGAGCCAAACCCGATTGCACCCGCAACGGTTGAAGCCGCGCGATCGGTCGGGATTCCAACGTTTGAAAATCCCAATGGTCGCATGATGGAAGCGGCAAAAGGGGCTGCGATCAGCGATGTCCGAGTCCGCAATGGCAAGCGCGAATCGATCTTCCGCTCCTACGTTTTCCCGTATATGGATCGACCCAATCTGACGGTTCTGACTCAGGCACTGGTCACACGGCTGACGTTTCAGGGCAAGCGAGTCACTGGCGTGGAGATGACTTATCGGGGCGCGATCTATCGCATTGGAGCGGCAGTTGAAGTTGTACTGTCGCTTGGTGCTATCCATACACCGAAGGTGCTGATGCAGTCTGGCATTGGCGACGAAGTCGAGTTGCGGCGATGGGGCATTCCGGTCGTACAGCACCTTCCGGGTGTGGGGCAAAATTTTCAAGACCACGTTGCCTTTGATTGTGTCTGGGAATATCAAGACGCGATTGCCCCCCGCAATAACCTATCAGAGGCGATCTTTTTCTCGACTAGCCAATCCGGGCTGGATAGTCCAGACCTCTTTGTCTGTCAGGCGGAGGTGCCCAAAGCCAGTGCCGAAAATGCTGCCCGCTTTGGTCTGCCTGCCTCAGGCTGGACGCTATTTGGGGCAGTTGCGCATCCCAAAAGCCGTGGCCGCCTACGCCTGACGGGAGCCAATCCCTCTGATCCAGTTTTGATTGATGCCAACACACTGTCTGATCCGGATGATCTCAAAGCTGCGATCGCTTGCGTAGAACTTTGCCGTGAAGTTGGGAACTCGGCTCCGCTGCGTCCGTTTGTCAAGCGTGAAGTGATGCCAGGTAATTTGAAAGGGGTTGAACTCGAACACTTTATTCGAGATGCTGCAACGAGCTTCTGGCACGAAACCTGCACCGCAAAGATGGGTCAAGATTCTATGTCGGTGGTGGACAGCAACTTGAGAGTGTATGGCATCGACAATCTCCGGATTGCGGATGGATCGATTCTGCCGCGAGTCACAACCGGCAACACGATGGCTCCCTGCGTGATTATCGGGGAGCGAGCAGCGGAAATTTTACAGCTCGAACACCAGTTACAAACCAACCTAAAAACAGTCTCAGCCACGCCATAAAATCACCGCACTGTTCATTGGCAAACGTACATCCAAGCCGCGTGTAACTCAACGAACGTGAGTAGTGTGGAGGCGGTCGCCAAAGGATGAACCGTAATCAAATTGAACAGCAAACTTACCAAGCAAAAGGAGAACAAAATGAGCGACAACTCCGTAAAAAGTTCAAGCATGAAGCTTGAAGTGGTGTTATTCAACGTTGCTGATGTAGATTGCGCCAAGGCTTTCTATGAGAATCTCGGCTGGCGGCTTGATATCGACGTGGTGGATGGTGACTTCCGTGGCATACAGATGACACCGCCCAATTCAGACGCCTCAATTATCTTCGGTAAAGGAATCACTCCAAACAATACTGGCTCAGCGAACCTGGTTCTCGCCGTGGACAATCTCGACACCGTTCGTAAAGACTTGAGCGATCGCGGTGTCAAGGTCAGCGAAATCTTCCACTACGCTGGAGTCCCCTTCAACAATGCCGTGGAGACCCCACACGTCAGTGGGCGCGACCCGCAAGGTCGTTCCTACTTCTCCTTTGCCTCCTTTGAAGATCCAGACGGGAACCGCTGGCTACTCCAGGAAATCACAACACGGCTTCCTGGTCGCCTGTGGGACTCAACGCCAGCGCCAAACCTGGACGTTGCAACCCTGGCAACGCTGCTCCGCGAGACGGCAGAACACCACGATCCCTACGAGAAGACTCACGCCGCGCACGACTGGTGGAACTGGTATGCGCCCTATTTGAGTGCCCGTCAGAATGGCAGCAGTTCAGAAGAGGCAACCATCGCCGCTGACCGTTACATGGAGGAGGTTTTTCCTGTTCTTGCTAGATGATGCGGTCAGAAGGGTATCCGCTAGGGCGGGTTCTGGACGGCTCCACAACTCCCCCCATTAGCACAGCTGAGTCATGGGGACAGACGACACGCAACCTCAGTTCAACCTAATTGGAAAAAGAGTAATGTTTGGAAAAATTAACTATCAACGCCGCCGCTTTCTGGGTATGGCGGCGATCAGCCTTGCGACAACTCAGCTCGGTCGCTTCGGTGCTGCCGACGCCCAATCCAGCAAGGTAACACCAAAGCAGGCTACTATGACTCAACTTGCAACTGCACAGACCGATATAACTGCAATCCGTCCCTTCCAGATCAATGTCCCACAAGCGGCACTCGATGACCTCCGTCGCCGCCTTGCAGCAACGCGATGGCCCGAAAAGGAGACGGTCGCCGACCAGTCGCAGGGCGTGCAGCTTGCGACGATGCAGAAACTCGCGCGCTATTGGGCAACTGCTTACGATTGGCGCAAGGTTGAGGCGAAACTGAAAGCCTTACCGCAATTCATCACCACGATCGATGGACTCGACATTCATTTCATTCATGTTCGATCACAACACAAAAATGCGTTGCCCCTCATCGTCACGCACGGCTGGCCCGGATCGATCATCGAGCAACTGAAAATTATCGAGCCACTGACCAATCCGACAGCACATGGGGGTAGTGCAGCGGACGCTTTTGACCTCGTGATTCCCTCACTACCAGGCTATGGTTTTTCAGGCAAACCGACCACAACGGGTTGGGAACCCACGCGGATTGCCCGCGCTTGGGTCGTGCTGATGCAGCGCTTGGGCTACTCGCGCTTTGTGGCGCAAGGGGGTGATTGGGGCAATGCCGTCACAGAGCAGATGGCACTGCTGACACCGCCAGGACTGCTTGGCATTCATACCAACATGCCTGCCACGGTTCCAGCCGACGTTGCAAAAGCACTCAAATTCAGCGAACCGCCGCCAGCCGGACTCTCAACCGATGAGAAGCATGCGTGGGATCAGCTCGACTTTTTCTATCAGCACGGCCTTGGCTACGCTCAGGAGATGACGAACCGCCCGCAAACGCTCTACGGCATTGCCGATTCACCGGTCGGTTTGGCCGCCTGGATCCTTGACCACGACGCACGCAGCTACGCGCTCATCGCCCGCGTCTTTGACGGGCAGCCTGAGGGGCTGACGCGCGATGACATCCTCGACAACATCACACTCTACTGGTTGACGAACACGGCTGTCTCTTCGGCGCGTCTGTATTGGGAAAATAAGTTTGCCTTTTTCGACCCTAAACACGTCGCTATCCCGGTGGCCGTGAGCGTCTTTCCGGATGAAATCTACGCGGCTCCACAAAGCTGGACAGAGCGGGCGTATCCCAAACTCATCCACTATAACCGGGTGGAAAAGGGCGGTCACTTCGCGGCGTGGGAGCAGCCAACGATTCTGACTCAAGAGCTCAGGGCAGCGTTCAAGTCGCTGCGGGTGTGACCATCACGACTTTGGCAAGAACGCAACGACAAGACGGTCAGCGCCTGATCGAAAAAATATGCAAGCCACATGTAGCAACCCGATCCTCGTGACCGGAGCAGCTGGCGATCTGGGTGCGATCGCTCAGCGCTGAACAGCAGTTGCACATTTGGCCTCAAGCTTCCAGCGCTGCTTAAGTCGTTTGTTTTGGAGAAGATCAATGTTTGAAACAATTAACCGCCGCCGCTTTTGGGGCCTTGCGGTCATGACCCTTACTGCCACTAAGCTCGCCACGATCGGTTCTGCGATGGCACAATGCAGCCCGATCGATTCAGTCAAGGCAACCCCAATGAAAGTGGGAATGAACCTATCATTTGACTCTCTAAAGCAGATCGATGCGGGTGTTCTGAATGTTGGCTACGCTGAAGCGGGTCCTACGAATGGTCGTCCGGTCATCCTCCTGCACGGTTGGCCCTACGACATTCACAGCTTCGTCAATGTCGCGCCCTTGCTGGCAGCGGCAGGTTACCGGGTGATCGTGCCCTATCTGCGCGGCTATGGCACGACGCGCTTTCTCTCGAGTGAAACGTTCCGCAATGGTCAGCCAGCGGCGATCGCGCTCGATATCATCGCGTTGATGGATGCCCTCAAGATCGAGAAAGCAATCCTCGCTGGGTTTGATTGGGGAGCGCGAACCGCCGACATCGTCGCGGCACTCTTTCCTGAACGCTGTCAAGCCCTCGTCTCAGTGAGCGGTTATCTGATCGGTAGCCAGGCATCTGGCAAGATGCCGCTACCGCCAAAGGCGGAGCTGCAATGGTGGTATCAATATTACTTTGCTACCGATCGTGGTCGAGCCGGCTACGACCAATACCGACATGACTTTGCCAGGCTCATCTGGCAGCTTGCTTCGCCCAGGTGGAACTTTGATGACGCGACGTTCGATCGCAGTGCCGCATCCTTCAACAATCCCGATCACGTTAGCATCGTCATCCATAACTATCGCTGGCGGCTCGGTCTGGCTGAAAGCGAACCGAACTATGACGTTTTGGAAAAGCGACTTGCCGAAGCTCCGGTGATCACTGTTCCCACCATTACCCTCGAAGGGGATGCCAATGGTGCGCCGCATCTAGAGCCCATCTCCTATGCCAAGAAATTCTCAGGTAAATATTCGCACCGCACGATCAAAGGCGGCATCGGGCACAATCTGCCTCAAGAAGCCCCGCAAGCCTTTGCTGAAGCTGTCATTGAAGTTGACGGTTATTAATTGACATAGCCTGTATGAGCTTATTGGCGTAATCAAATTGTCAGCATTCGCAAACTAACTCTGATTGCCACTGGCAGAAAAGTCTCATCCTGTGGCTAGCGTCGATTTGGATCATCAAATAATAGAGGTAACTGCAGCGACCTGAGGTCTGCTGCCATGTTATGAGCAACGCTTGAGTAGAAAATAAGAGGGACACATACGATTACGTATGGGAAAAGCTGCAAACATGACAGCTTCACAGAAAGACAGACGTGAAGCTTCCTGTCAGTCTTAATTTACCTGAAGGGTCATTGTCTCCAACGTTACCAAAGCTCAGATGACTTTTCTTTGACTAAACCCTTAAGGGACACAATCCTTCCCCACTCATTAACTATTGCGAAGAAGTTAGTGAGTCATGCAGGAGACTAGAACGGTGACTGGGATTGGGATTGGTGCGATCGCGGTGGGGATCGACGTAAATCGAGGGTTGACAAACTCATTAAGTATTTATGAAATGATGGGAAGAACTTAGTGACGTCTGAGGGGCGATCGCGATGGCGTTTCTGAAGGGGCAAAATCCGAACCATCCGGTGGCAGGATCGACCATCAAGGTGGAACCGATTCGGGACAAAAAGGCGATCGGGCGCATTAAGAAAATTTTGGCCGATCGACCGCGGGATTTGTGTTTGTTTACGCTGGGGATTAACACGGCGTACCGAGCGAATGAGTTGCTCTCGCTGACGGTGGGGCAGGTGAAGAATCTGAAAGCGGGGGATGTGCTGGACCTGAAGCAGCGCAAGACGCACAAATATCGGCCGGTGACGCTGAATCCGACGGCGATCACGGCGATTCAAGGCTGGTTAGCAGTGGGTGCTTTGCAGCCAGAGGACCATCTCTTCACAGGGCAGCGGGGTTGCTTGACTGTGGAGACGATGAGTACACGAGTGAAGACTTGGTGCCAGGATGTGGGCTTGAAGGGCAATTATGGCAGTCATACGCTGCGGAAAACCTGGGGCTATTGGCAACGGCTGGAGCGTGGTACAGCGATTCCCCTCTTGATGGAAGCGTTTGGACATGCGACCCAGCAGCAAACGCTGGCCTATTTAGGCATTCAGTCGAATGAGATTGCCGCGATCTATGAGCTGGAACTGTAAAGGCTGTGGGTTTCCCTGCAGCTAACTTTGCACTGGTGACACGAGGATTTTCAGAAAAGGCTAAACCATTGTTTTGGTTTTGAGGTTCCAAGTTTTCTTTACACAGTTTTTATTCAAAGCTAGAGTGAGAACGCCGTTACCGTTTGGGTTATGGATACTCCTCCAGTCCAGAGTCTGCTAGAGCTGGCAGAGCAAAAGTTCGGTGAGTTGAATCCCGCTGAGAGAACGCTCTTCACTTTAGCGCAGGAGAAGTTTCAAGAACTACGTGATTCGGAATACAAGCTCTTTCGCGCGATCGCCAATGGTGAAGCAGCTGACTACCAATTAGGAGTTGAGGACAACGACAAACCTGAAAACGCGTTGCACTGGGGAGAGGAGCGAACTCTACGCAGCGAACGCCTGCGGTGGCTGTGCCTCAAGCCTGAAGTATGGCATCTCTGCCTGCCTGAGGGAATTAAAGTTTCGGGAGCGAAACTTGAGGGCGCGCTTAACCTCAGTTTTTCAGATATTGAGATTCCATTACAGTTCGCCTACTGCTACTTTTCAGAGGCACTTCTTCTGCAACAAGCAAGGCTGAGAGGGCTGAATCTAAACGGCTCTTACATTTCCTCTAGTGAACGATGCCCTGCATTCGGTATTCCATCCCTCCCGACCGCTATAGATGCTAGAGGGATCAGCGTTACAGGTTCTATCTTTCTGCACAACAGCTTTCAGGCAATGGGGAGGGTCAGCTTTGCCGGTGCAACGATTGGGGGAGACCTATTCTGCGACGGAGGGGTATTCATCAACGAAAATAGGGATGCTCTGCTTGCACAAGCTGCGAACGTTACAGGTTTTGTCTCACTTGGTAACGGCTTTCAGGCAATGGGGAGTGTCAGCTTACTGGGTGCCACCATTGGCGGGAGTCTAATCTGCGACAGAGGGACATTCACCAATGAAAATGGGGTTGCTCTGCTTTTGGAAGGCATCAACGTGAAACATTCTGTCTTTCTACGCGGCGGCTTTCAGGCAACGGGGTTAGTCAGCTTACAGGGTGCTGTCATTGGGGAAAATCTTGATTGCAGGGCGGGAATGTTCACCAATGAAAATGGGACTGCTCTGCTTGCGCCAATTATTAATGTTAAAAGCCATGTCTTACTTAGAGATGGCTTTCAAGCAATAGGTCAAGTCAGCTTACCGAGTGCCACTATTGGCGGAAATCTTGAATGTGATTTCAGTACACTCACCAATAAAAATGGAGTTGCTCTGCTTGCACAAAGCGTCAATGTTGGAGGTTCTATTTTACTTCGTAACGGTTTTCAGGCAATGGGGAGAGTCGACTTACTGAGTGCTACCATTGGCGGAGGTCTTGAATGTGATCGCGGGATCTTCACCAATGAAAATGGGGTTGCTTTGCTTTTGGAAGGCATCAACGTGAAACGTTCTGTCTTTCTACGCGGCGGCTTTCAGGCAACGGGGTTAGTCAGCTTACAGAGTGCCGTCATTGGGGGAAATCTTGATTGCAATGCAGGAATATTCACCAATAAAAATAAAGTTGCTCTGCTTGCACAAAGTGTTGACGTTATAGGCTATGTCTTACTGAGTGACGGCTTTCAAGCAATAGGTCAAGTCAACTTAAATAGTGCGCGGATCAGAAATGCCTTGGAGATCGCAAGGGTAAAAGAACCTGAGAGAATGTTCCTTAATCTTCAATTTGCTAAGGTTCAAACTCTAGAACATATTGAAGACAGCTTTCCGAGCTCAGGAAACTTAGCATTGAACGGTTTAGTGTATGAGTCTTTAGGCAAAGACTCACCACAAAAGTGGGACTATCAGCTCAGGTGGCTACGGCTTCAGCCGACAGAGCCCTTTTCGTCCCAGCCTTATGAACACCTTGCGAAAGTTCTTCAATTCATAGGATATAAGGATGAAGCCATTAGGGTACTAATTGGTAAAGAGCATGACCAGTTACTTCATGGCAATCTAGGCTGGTTTGGTAAATTTTGGAAGCGAGTCTTAGGTACCACGATCGCCTACGGTTATCGTCCCGAAAGAGCTATTTATATCGCGATCGGCATAGTCACGATTGGTTCTATTTTATTTGGTGCAGGGTACCAGCATGGACTGATCACTCCTACTGATAAAGACTGCAAAACATCTCCCTCGCAAGTGATTAATGATTGCTCTAGTAATCTAAATTATCCAAAATTTGATCCATTTATCTATTCCTTGGATGTTTTTCTACCAATTATTGATTTGCGCTTAAAAAGTTTCTGGGTACCAAATGCAAATAAAGGAGTTATGGAATGTAAGATTCTTCATACTAACTTTTACATTAAATGGGGAGAAGGACTGCGGTATTATTTCTGGATTCACATTGTTTTGGGTTGGGTGTTAACAACCCTTTGGGTTGCTGGGTTTTCAGGCTTAGTTCGCAACACCAATAAGTGAGAAAGCAACTTAATACATTGAGTATCACCCGCTTAAAGTAGCAAGATTCAAAGTTAGCTTATGGCTCTCAGGAGATTTGCGCTCTCCTAAGAGAATGTACAAGGTTTGTCCTTAAGCTTGTAACGCCTTTTATGTTTCTGCCTTCGCTGCAACTTTTTTAGGGCAGCGAAGGCGTTGGACACAATTTGGCCTATATCGCTAACGGGTTATCGTCCAAAACACCGAGTCTTTCATTCCAAATAGCATCTATGCACAAGCTGAAAGGCTGATTTTGTCGTTGCCCTACTGCGGCCGCCCGCAGTAGGGCAACGTAAGAATGTGGCTTTTAGGCGACAAAGAGAGAAGCAAGTTTCAGATGAGATGATGAAAACCGCACATAGCTCGGCTCAACCCCCAGGTTCAAAAACGTACAGACAAACTCGTGATGCACGAATCACAGTCGTGTATGCCTAAGTTTCGTATTGTTTTAATCGAAGACCACGACTTAACCCGTCTCGGGTTACGGATGATTTTCCAGCGGCACTCTGGCATTGAAATTGTGGGCGAGGCAACAGACGGCGTGACGGGCTTAGAACTCCTCGAAACGATGCAACCCGATGTCGCCGTGGTTGACTTGGGCTTGCCCGCGTTGGATGGCATTGAACTGACACGACGCTACAAACAACGCCTGAGTGAGGCGACTGGCGCTACAGCCATACCAACCAAAATTATGATTTTGACGCTGCAAGAGTCGGAGGAAGCTGTTTTAGCGGCTTTTGCCGCTGGCGCTGACTCTTACTGTATGAAGGGGTTACCGACCGACCAACTAGTAGCCGCCTTGCAAAGCACGTATGAAGGGAATAACTGGATTGACCCAGCGATCGCCCAGGTCGTTTTACAGCAGTATCGGCAAAAGCAGGCAGCGGCCGAGGCTCGGTTGAGTGACCGCAAAACAGTAGACATTCAGGCGGATGAGACACAAGCGCAAGTGCTCCAGTCCTATCCTTTAACGCAGCGGGAACTTGAAATTCTCGCCCTCATCGTGAACGGGTACAGTAACGGCAAGATTGCGGACGAGTGCTATATCACGGTGGGCACGGTGAAAACGCACGTCCGCAGTATTTTGACCAAGCTTTGTGTCGACGATCGAACTCAAGCCGCCGTGCGGGCCCTGCGTTCTGGTTTGATCGCCTGAGGCTCGGTTGAGAGCGAGCGCACTGATGTAGAGAGTCCTGTCTGTAGTGATGGTTGAGCCGTCGGGTAGCGCGGTCTCCTGCAAGGAGTGAAGCCGACAGACGCTCCCAAACGTGCAAGCTAGACTGAAAAGCCTGACGCCGCTTGATCGTAACTGAGGCGCTAGCGACGACAAAGGGGAATGAGAGGCTGCGCTCCCTGTCCAGGATTCCATCCCTGCACGCCAGCCTCAACAACCCCTTCTTTCCTCTAGTTTCAGGCAAGCGAAAGCGATCAAAACACGGCTGCAAAGTAGCGCTTTGGCGGCTTGCCGCAGGGGACCGCATGGCAGCGAGTCATTGAGTCAAGCAATCAGCCCTCTGCTCTTGCCGTTGCGCCAGCACTCACCCAAAGCTTGGCAGTAGCCAGTGTGCGCTGACGACTCCGTCAATGCCCACTGACAACCGCTGCCAAGGCCTCGCGTACGACCCCGTAACACTCACACGCAAAGGCTTCTAAGCTCACCCGATCAAGAATCGTGATGCGCCCACGGCTGTAACGGATCAAGCCCGCTTGATTGAGCACACCCGCTGCCGTGGTCACACCCGCACGCCGTACCCCAATCATTTGACTGATAAACTCATGCGTGAGGGGAAACGTGTCTGTAGCCAAACAATCACTCACTGATAAGAGCCAACGGGCCAAGCGCGCCTCAATCGTATGAAACCGATTGCATACAGCCGCTTGCGCCGCTTGCGTGAGTACCGCTTGCACATAGCGGAGCAGCAAGTCGTGTAGGGCTTCCCCACGGTGAAACTCTGTCAGCAGTTTCCCGGCGCGCAACCGCTGCGCTTTGCCCGCGACCTGCACAAGGGCATAGTGACTGTCATTGCGACCACCAAACAGCACGGGCAAACCCGCCATGCCGTCTTGGCCCACGATGCCCACTTCCATCGTGGCACCCGCTGCGAGGAGGGACACCAAAGAAATGATCCCTTGCTCCGGAAAGTAAACATGTGAAATAGGGTCACCCAACTGGTAGAGGGGTTGCGCTAGCGGTAGCGTGACAGGCTCTAACGCGGGTTGCAGGCGTTGGTAAACTTCAATTGGCAGTGCCGCGAGCAGACGATTGCTCGACCGAGCGGCGGCTTGAGCTTCTGGCATTGCATGCTCCTTGGGGTGAGTCAGTTGAGAAAAAACAACTGACGACACCAAGGGCGGCGTGCTTAGTCTCGACCTCGATATCAAAAGGTGGGTTTCCTAGCTCAGCTAATAATTTCTCGTGGCACTTTGTCTGTACGAAGCTGTACACAGGTCTTGTGACTGGCCGCTGCAGACAGCCGTTTGGCGCTTGCCAGCCCCTGCCCAGCTGTGGGTGAACGCGGAGAAACCTATGGAAGCGAGTCAGGCAGCTCAGTCATGAGCCTGCTACGCTGGCTGTTGCGCCAGCGTGCCCCTCAGCTTGGGGCTGCAGCACCAAATACGGATAAGCCGTCAAGGCACACTCGTGACCGCTGTCAGTGCCTGGCGCACGACCCCGTAACACTCACACGCAAAGGCTTCTAAGCCCGCCCGGTCCAGCAGCGTGATGTGCCCACGGCTGTAGCTGATCAAGCCTGCTCGATTGAGCATACCGGCTGCCGTGGTAACCGCCGCACGCCGCACCCCCAGCCTTTGACTAATAAACTCATGCGTGAGTGAAAACGTGTCTGCAGCCAAACAATCACTCACTGATAAGAGCCAACGGGCCAAGCGCGCCTCAATCGTATGAAACCGATTGCACACGCCGATTTGGGTCGTTTGAGTGAGCCTCGCTTGCACATAGCGGAGCAGCAAGCCGTGTAGGGCTTCCCCACGGTAGAACTCCGTCAGCAGCGGCTCTGCAGGCAGTCGCCACGCCTTGCCGGCCACGAGGACAACCGCCTGCTGGTTGTGACTCGTCCCACCCAGCAGCACTGGCAAACCGACCATCCCTTCTTGCCCAACCAAGCCCACTTCCAACGTGGCACCCGCCTTCACCTTGGCCACCAAGGAAATGCTCGCTTGTGCCGGAAAGTAAACATGGGCGATCGGTCCACCCACTGGGTAGAGGGGTTGCAAGCGCGCCAGTGTCACTGGTGCCAACGCTGGCTGCAGGCGTTGGTGCACTTCGGTTGGCAAGGCGGCGAGCAGACGATTGCAGGCTCGAAGGGGAGCTTGAGTTTCTGACATAGCACTGTCTTGGGCGTGAATCAAGTTGAGCAAAGGCAACTGACGACCACCAGCAGGAGTACTCAGTCTCAGCCCCAATCGCAAACAATGGTTTTTTTCGCTCAGCCATCGCTTGCACTGACTAGGCGCATCGCGATCGGTCATATAAGGATTTTAAGTGCGCTCGTGGACGTGATCTGTACGCCAACGCACTTAGGCCGTGCGGCTGCCAGCAGCCTTAACCGTTACGGCTATTGCCAGCCTCTGCGCTGCTGCCATGTGCCGCCACGGACCAACGGTTCTGACTGGGCTTGCCGCAAGCGGTCATCTTTGGCCATGCTTAAACCAGTGTCTCAAAACTCGTCGATACCAGGCTGTTGTGAGAGTTTGATTTTGAGATGGGTTTCAAGACATCAGAAAGCCGATGCGGCCGTCAAGACGCGATCACCCTTTTCAACCTCTCTTTTGGGACCGTTTGATTGACACTTTTAACTGGCACACCTTATGCACTATCAACAGGAGCTCCGGACTGTTACTGCCTCTGAAGGTGTAACTATTGTGCTTGTTTGTCCCCAAAGGTGACTCGGAGCCACATCTGAAGTACTACGTGTCTTTGCCTGAAATACCTAGCAGACGGAGTGTCTTATTGTCACGCTCTCCTTGGAAGAACTTGTCGAGTAACCGATCGAATACTGAGCCTCCAGGTGATATGTACGCAAACAGAGTTGCGCAGGATTTCAACTTCACATCGTCTGGGGTACCAAAAATCTCGTATGCGGATCGCCCCTCCACACTGAGAGTCGCCTCGACGCACTCAATTAACCGTGGACCGAGCACAGGATGACTCAAGTAGGCCTTAGCTTCCGCAACGCTCTTGATTGCATAGCGCTTGGAGGTCTGGCTGAACCCGAGGCCATCGAACTGAGGAAAGATGTACCACATCCAGTGAGAGCGTTTCCATCCCTGCCTGACCTCGGAGAGTGCCCGTTCGTAATCGTTTTCTTGTGCTTGTACGAAGCGATTCAGGTCATGTAAGTCGCCCACGTTATTGGCTTGTTTCATGTCTGCCATAAGGGTCTCCTGAACCTGATGATACAGCGCACATTTTAGAAGCAAGTGTAATGGGTACTCGGCTGACGTCTTCCGATCTCCTTCACACTCAACCGGTCTATGAACTTTATCCCACCACTACCTTAGCCCTATGAGCAAGAAGCGCCAATCACTTAAGTGAAAGGGAGAGAAAGATTAGTTCTCCACAAGCCGAAGCAATATAGAATCACGATGGCATGTGAAAGCTAAAAGTCACTACATGATCGTTACAGTTGCAAGTTTTAAGGGTGGGGTGGGGAAGAGTACCACAGCAATTCATATTGCTGCATTTCTGGCGACCAAGCGCGGTAAAACCGTTTTGGCTGATGGCGACTCAAACCGTAGCGTCATGAGTTGGGTGGAGCGAGGCGGTGATGCTGTGCCATTCACGGTTTGTGATGGCGACTCGATCCCTGATGATTACGACTATCTTGTTATCGATACAGCGGCGCGACCGACAGACGATGAATTGACAGCCCTAGCTGAGACATCTGATTTACTGGTTATTCCCTGCACTCCTACAACATTTTCATTGGAGGCAACGATCGGCACCTTAGCAACGCTGCCGACTGATCGCTACAAAATTTTGTTGACTGTTGTTCCTCCCAAACCAAGTCGGGAAGGCGAGAAGGCACAGATAGCTCTAAGCAAATTTGAATTGCCTGTCTTCAAAACGATGATTAGACGGTTCACAGCCTACCTAAAAGCCGAAAATTCTGGAGTCCCAGTGTCTCAAGTGCGAGACCCCAAAGCGACTGAAGCATGGGCAGATTATGAAGCGGTGGGTAAGGAAATCTTGAAAGCAGTGAAAAAATGACCAATTTAGACAAAATCATTGCTGCTGCCAGGTCTAAACAAGGACAGCCGTCGCAACTTAAGGCACAGGATAGCTCTCTACCTCTAGGGCAGATACAGCCTCGCCAGGAAGACACCCGTCCGTTGAACGCTGCGCACGTTGCTGCCCTGATGGATTCGATCGCTGTTTTGGGCTTGATTGAGCCTCTGGTAACAGATAAAAAGGGTCGCTTACTGGCAGGGGGGCACCGCCTTGCGGCAATTAATTTGCTGAAGGAGAGCCGACCAGAAAAGTACCAAACTCAATTCCCTGAAGATCGTGTTCCTGTCAGGACGTTATCTTTCAATGCTGAAGAGGAGCCGGAGTTAGCGCTTCAAATCGAAATTGCTGAGAATGAGCAGCGTCGGGACTACACCTCTATTGAAGTGAAGGCGATCGCAGAACGCCTTCGCACTGCTGGCTACGTCGAGGTAAAAGGGAGACCTAAGAAAGGGCAAAAGGCTTTAATGCCTGCTTTGGCCGTCGTCGTGGGCAAGCACCTGCGTACGGTGCAGCGTTATCTGAGTGATGAAGATGAGGATACTGAAACGGGAAAAAGTACGACACATGTCGTACTTTTGAGGCAGGCACTATCTAAGCTGAACCAGTGGCAAAAGGTTCAGCCCCAATCAACCACCGAAAAAGCATTGGCTGAGCGGTTACCAGAGTTGATTAGCTTAATGGAGAAGGTTCTGCAAGAGGAGAAGTAAAAAAGGGGCAATCGAAACGGGTGCTTCCTAGCCCTGCAAACTATGTCTCATCGCCAAATTCTTCTCCGTAAATCTCTTCTGCTGTCAGCCTTGCCTCAGCATGGTGACGAATGTGCAACACGTATACTATATCGTCCTGCACGGTGAAGAGAATGCGGTAAGCGTTTCTTCTCTTGCCATAGAGAAGCTGACGAACTTCTTCTCGAAACTCGTCATGCTCAGGGGACAGTGGGCAGCGATTAGGAAATTGCCTTAAGGTATCTAGCGCTTCAAAGAGTTTGCTGAGCCAGGGAGTAGCAAATGAGGGAATATTTTCCTGATACCAGTCGTAATATTTTTCAATCTGCGCCTGAGCAGATTCAGTAACTTCAACCCGAAATTTCATACTTTGCTCGCATCTTCTGTGCAAAGTCATCGAGCGATTGAGTGCGTCCAGCTTTTACATCTGCCAAACCCTGCTGGATACCGGCGATCGCTTCCAGTTTGTCCAACCGCTCTAACAGCTTCTGATATGACTCGGTATCTTGCACAATCAATTCTGCCTTGCCATTAACCGTCAGCACAACGGGATTACCTGTCTCTTTCATTTGCTCAATGAACCGAGAAGTATCACGCTTGAAATTAGAGAGCGAGTTAATGTCACGAGCGAGATTGAGCATAACAATTACGCACTGAATTTGCACTAAATTTAATGCTAACTCAATTTGCGGGAGAATGCTCAGCTGTACCAGCCAGATAGACGCTCTTGTTGCAAGCAAAGTTGATCATGGCCCTTCTGCGGCGCGGGGCAGGTAACCACCAACCCTCTGACCGCTCCACCTGAAGTAGTGAAGCTGTCTGGTTGACAAACGCCTTCGGTCAAGCCACGTCGGCAGACATGAGGGCAAGGGCAGCGTGCGATCAATGTCTGTCAAGGTACCAACGCGCCCTGCAGATTCGATAGCACGCCGAGCTGAGCCAAGATGACTGACATTTCGTTATAGCAATTGAACAACTTAACTTTCCCGTTTACGAGCCGAAAGATATCGCAGCACGGCGCGTGCATCGCCTTGCCTGAGGCGGGGATAGTACCGATCGGCAAGGTAAGTGGCCCCAAGTGCGTTCCATGCAACGTCAGCTCGACGATGACAACATCACCCACGACGTGCAGGTGGTGGATTTCCCGATGCATATCGGGAAAAGCCTTCGACATTACGGCGACTGACTGCCATAACTCATCCGGGCCGCGTAAGGTAAGGCCCGATGCCATATCGACAAATTCTCCGTCCGCTGTGTAACAGTCAACAAAAGCCTTCAGATCCTCGGACTCAGCTTCTGCCACATGGTAGAGGTGGCGAATTGCTTGTTCATTATTCGTGGCCATTTCAGTTTCTCCTTCGTTAATATCCAGCCTGGCAACATCGCCTAGTGCGTCGGGCAAAGGGTGATCCACTCGTGACAAGACTAGACATTGGGACTCGTTTTGTCTGATAGAAAGGCTTGATGGATCAGTGATGCCCTGACAGCGGTAGCAAGCCGGCGAGCAAGGTCTGCCAGACTAGAAGCATCACTCTGCATACCCGTAACGTTTTGACCAATATTTTCCACAGCAGCATCTCGTTCAGCTTGGCGACGACCCGTGATATCAACATCGGCACCTTCAGTGACAAACTGCTTGGCAGTAGCAAGACCGATGCCGCTGGTTCCACCCGTGATCAGCGCCATTTTTTCTGCTAGTTTTCTCATTGTGGTAACGCCGGTCGTTCTAATCTCTAAGGGAGCTCTCCAGGTGCACCCAGAATTTCGTCGCCAATTTCGGTAGAGATGCGCGTGAACAATGCCATGTCAGGTACCTCATCCTGGTTTAGCGTCCCTGTTGCTTCAATGAGGCGAGCAAAGGCACTGGGCGCAGCAACGACTAACCCGCGAGCGGGTTGATCGCTGAGTGCAGCCACAACATGGGGTGTGCCCATCGGAATCAGGACACTTTCGCCTGCACCCACCACCACTTTGTTCTGATCAACCCAGACAGTGAACTCTCCTTCCAGCACATAAATTTGTTCAGAATAGCGCGTATGGCGATGGGGTGGAGTCTGTGCACCAGGAGGGAAATAGCCCTCAATCAGGTCATATTTACCGTCAGTTGTGGTGTGATCGGCGACGATGGTGAGATAGTGATTAAAAAGCCAAAATGATTGAGTCATGGCATAATTCCTTCTGATGCACGGATGGTGTGACGAATCTCAAGCTTGCAGCCCAAATAAAGTAGACGTTCACGCAACACCTGAACTGTTCAACGCTTGACTCATGGTGTGTCCACCAGAAGTTCCGCCAAGAACCAAACTTGCGGCTCATGAGTTCGCAGAATTTGGCTGACTAACAGCTCAAACTGTCCCGGTTTTAACGGGATACCAAACTCGCAAAGCGGTCTCCGACACGGGTTACACTTCGCTTATGGCGCGGTTGCAGCATGCTCAATAAGCTTAGCGACGGCAGCGGCATGGGAAACCATCACGACATGGGACGCGCCGTTGACAACGACAGTCTCCTTTGAGTGAGCGCGCTTCGCCATAAACGCATGCACCGCCGCTGGAATGTTCAAGTCGCGATCGCCATAGATAAACCAGGACGGGATAGATTGCCATGCAGGCGCACCGGAGGCTTCGTTCAGCGCGGCTTCTGTGATTGGACGCTGGGTGCTAGCCATTAGTTGGGCGTCGTTAGCGGGTATATCCGCCGCAAACTGGGCGTGGAACTTGTCCTGCTGAATATAAAGGTCTTTGCCGCCATCGGGCAGTACAACTGGCGGCGCGAGTGTTGGCGCGAGGGTGCTGCCCGGATAACGTCCTGAGAGTGCGGCGGCAGTCTCGCCCGCCTCGGGAGCAAAGCCAGCCACGTAAACCAGTGCTTTCACGTTCTTGTTACTATGCACGGCATTAGTGATGACCGAGCCGCCGTAGGAATGTCCCACCAGCACGATCGACCCCTTAATGTCCTTAAGCACGCTGGCAACATAGTCCGCGTCGCTCTTCACGCCGCGTAAGGGATTCGCCACCGCAAGCGTTGGGTAACCTTTGGGGATGAGTTTGGTCAAGACACCGTTCCAACTGGAAGATTCGGCGAACGCGCCATGAACGAACACGATCGTAGGTTTGTTGACTGGTGCTCCACTTGCCATACTCATGCTGCCGCCTAAAGCAGTGATGGTCAGGGTTCCTATAAAGAGAGTGACCAGCAGCAGGCGGATGCCGTTCCTGAAGGTAAACCTATGCATATTGTGCTTTCCTTTAGCTTGGTTTCGTTGCATGAGTTGCAACCGTGATGCGAGCAATGACCGGTGGGGGTTGCGATCGCCCCTTACTTATTGCTTCAGATGGGGCACTGTGAACATTACTGTTGCGCTGGTGATGACTTGGTGCGTCGGCTCGGCGAGTTCGATCAGCACCTTGTGTGAACCTGTCTCCAGTCCGACCAGGATGACGGTTTCGCCACTGGCATCGACAAAATGCCAGGGTGCATCGTCAATCGTAATGTGGAGATGACCCAGACGCGGTGATACCTCAAGGGCACCTTTGCTGAACGCGGGCATCACCCGAAGATTCTCCGTCCGATACTGGATGAAGACACGACTTTGAGCCAGTGGTTCGGGAAGCGATTGCTCATAGCTGTGATCCTCGCTTGCAGCGATTGTTCCAATGCAGCAGTATGGACAAACAGAGAAGGAACGGTCGGCATCTCGGCTAAACCATTTAACAGTTCAAAGTCATGAACCATGCCGTCGTACTGCATGAGCATCACGTACTCCGGTTTCATCAAGCTTGCGTCCATAGGCCGTACCTGCGTCAAGCAAACGATCACTCTCTGCAACCACAACTAACGCTTGCAAGCACATTCAAACTTGTGCCATACCGCCATCGACGAAGAGTTCGATGCCGTTGACAAAGCTGCTGTCATCGGAGGCAAGGAAAACGACCGCTTTCGCGATCTCGTCTGGCGTACCCACCCGCCCAAGGGGGATGTTATCAGCCTGACTGGCGACAAAGCCCTGTACCTGTGCCTCAGTCAAGCCCATGAGATTATAGCCAGGAGTCGGCACGACACCGGGGCTGATCGCGTTGACGCGAATCTTGCGCTCTTTGAGGTCAAGTGTCCAGTTGCGTGCAAACGATCGCACAGCGGCTTTGGTGGCGCTGTAGACGCTGAAGGCTGGGGTGCCCTTGATCGAAGTAGTCGAAGCGTTGAGGATAATCGAAGCCCCTGATGGCAATAAAGGCAACGCCTTCTGCACGGTGAAAAGCAGACCTTTGACGTTGGTGTTGAACGTTTTGTCAAAGTCCTCCTCAGTGATCGCTCCTAGCGGGGCAAGTCCCCCACCGCCAGCATTGGCGAAGATGATATCAAGGCGACCTTTCTCCTGCCCAATCCTGGTGTAAAGGCGATCGAGGTCTGCCAGAACAGAGACATCGCTCTGAACGCCAGTAACGTTCTTACCAATCGCTTTGACAGCGGCATCTAATTCAGCTTGACGACGACCTGTGATGAAGACATAGGCACCTTCGGCGACGAAGCGCTTAGCAGTAGCAAGACCGATGCCGCTAGTGCCACCGGTAACGAGTGCGACTTTTTCCAAGAGTTTCTGCGACATGATGATTTTTCTGAATCAGGTTACCAACTTGTATTTATTTACCGATCGGTACAAAAAGTATCCCCTGTTGAAATCTGGTTGTCAAGGAAGTTTTATACTGAAAGGTATGGAAACAAGAAAGTCTCATCGAGGGCAGGGTCGTCCTCGCGCTTTCGATAGCGACGAAGCCTTAGAACAAGCTTTGCAAGCGTTCTGGCGCAAGGGGTATCTGGGAACATCCCTGACGGATTTAACTGAGGCGATGGGCATTAACCGTCCGAGCCTCTATGCCACCTTCGGCAATAAAGAAGCCTTATTCCGCAAAGCGCTCGACCGCTATGGTGAGCGGCAAACCGCCTACCTTCGCTCTGCCCTGGAGGAACCAACCGCACGTAGAGTCATTGAGCAAATGATGTATGGCGTTGTTGACTTGGTCACGAATCCGGGCAATCCGTCAGGATGTTTGTATGCACAGAGTATGATTTCATGCAGCGATCCAAACGATCCGCTCCATCAAGAATTGGCACAACGCCGAGTGTCAGGCGAGGCGGTACTTCGCGCTCGCTTTGAGCGTGCTGTAGCCGAAGGTGATTTGCCATCGACTACAGTTCCTGCTGCCCTCGCTCGCTTTGTCGTCACGGTCAACCTTGGGATGTCCGTTCAAGCCGCGAGTGGAGCCAGTCGCGCGGAACTCCTACAGGTCGTTCAAACAGCCTTGCGGGCCTTGCCGCTGTAAAAGGCGCTATGCCTGCTTTGTTAAAGCCAGGTCGGTTGAAGGGAGCGATCGCCTTGCACTTCTGTGGCGCTTGGCAGTTAACCCAGTGGACGGAGCAAAGGCTTAAGGGCGTTACCCAAGCAGCAGCGCTCGCCTTAGCCCACACCTTGCACTTGACTTTGGCATCTGGGGAACAGTGGAACAGTGAACCGACTTAAGGCTGTACGCCTGCCTTTGACGCTGATGCTACCTACATCGCTCCTATCACTTTGCCAAGCCGAAGCGGCTGAAGCAGTGCTCCTTTTTCCAACCAAACTTGCACAAACGCTCGTTTGTGCAACGATCCGAAGCTAACCAGAAAGATAGGTATTGGCTGTTGCATAAACGTATTGCACTAGGACAGCCATTGGCAACAGGTTTATGCAATCTAGTTGTAGGTCTCGCATGGCTTTTTACCTAGGCTCAAGGCATTTGTGGATAGAGCTGCTGGCTAAGGTTTTCTCTGGCTGCAATAGAACTGGAGCATTAAGTGCATTTATCGTTCCGTTGCTCCCCAGACCCCATTCTCGCTAGCTTTACCAGAAGCTTACTTTAAGGTAAGTGCTGTTGGGCCCAAAGTGCTGCCTGCGTCCGATCGCGCATCGCTAGTTTATGGAGAATTTGGGTGACGTAGTTTTTCACAGTGCCCTCGCTCAAATACAAGGTTTGAGCAATTTCGGTATTGTTTTTACCCTGACCGATGAGCCTCAATACAGCCATTTCCCGCTGACTCAGGGAGTCTTGCTGCGGGTGCGGCGCAGGAGTCGTGAGCTTCAGTTTGGCAAAGACCTTGGGACCGATCGTCGGTCCTAACTGGGTATAGCCTTGGGCAACAGAGCGAATCGCCGCTGCAATGTCCTTTGTGGGTGTGCGTTTGAGGAGGTAGCCTAAAGCGCCGGCTTGCAACGAATGCAAAATATAGGCATCATCATCAAAGGTCGTGAGCACTAGCACCCGGATCCAGGGGTACTGCTGATGGATCGCACCGGTTGCCTGCACGCCATCGCAGACCGGCATGCGCACATCCATCAAGACGACATCGGGTTGTAAGGTTTGGGTCAGGGCGATCGCGTCGTGCCCGTTTGTGGCTTGCCCTACCACTTCTAGATCAGGCTCGATCGACAGCAGGGAGGCTAATCCTTGCCGAAAAAGAGCTTGGTCATCCACCAGTAAGAGGCGAATCATAGCGGCAGGATGACCTGAATTTGAGTGCCCTGACCAGAGGCCGTGTGAAGTTTGAATTGTCCGCCCAACAACTGTACGCGTTCCATCATGCCCTGCAGGCCAAAGCCAGTCTGCGGTTGCTCTGCGTTAAAACCAATCCCATCATCCTTCAGCTCCAGCACCAAGCCCTGCGGCGCTGAGCCTCCCTTGAAATGCACCTGAGACGCGCACGCGTGCTTCTGCACATTAAGCATGCCTTCTTTGACAATGCAATAGATTTGATAGCTTTGATGCACTGGCAGATGCGGCAGATTGATTTCCCACTGGACACGCAGCGCCGCGTTGTGACGCATTTGTTCCATCAACGCCGTGAGCGCCTGATTGAGATCGAAATCTGATTGACGCATACGGTCAAGCGCCTGACTCACATCTTCAATACATTGATGGGCCAGCACCTTGGCCGTATCGATCGACTGAAAGGCTTGCTCTAAATTGTGTGATCGCAGTTGTTGTGCCACCGCAAGCTGCATATCCAAATCGGTGAGCGTATGCCCTAAAGAGTCATGAATTTCACGGGCAATGCGGGTACGTTCCAACGTTGCGGCAAGCGACTCGACCTGTGCTGCCAAGGCATCAGCCCGCTGCCGGCTGTTTTGCTCTTTCACCACCATGTCACTAAACATCAGCACAAAAGCACTGGCAGCAGTATAAGTAATCGCTGTCAGGGCAATCGATTGGAATGTCTCAGCCGGATTCAGTGGTATCTGGGCAGAAGTCGCTGTGGCGCGATCAACGTCAGCCAGCGATTCACTCAGGGTCCAAAGTACACCCGTCACCAGCGTGAGGCAAAACGTGGCGCGGCGCTTTAACAGAAAATAACTTTTGGAGAGATAGAAGAACAGCAAGAGCCCGAGATCAAGGCCGATACGCCGCGCCCAGAGTGTCACTGCCAGTCCTAGACCAATGTAGCAGTAGCGCTGCCAGACGGGGCGATCGCTCGGATAGACCCAACTCAGGAGGAAGAAAAAACTGTAGAAACCAAGTGCCACAGGCAAGTTGTAGTGCGGACTCTTGAACCCTGTGCCGAAGTGGGCCAGGATAAAAATCCACTCAAGCGAGCGAAACGTGCGAGGCAGTGGATGAGGAAAGACCATACAGGAACCAACCATGCTTCAGCAATATACTGCACTTGCCCTGATCGTCAACATGACTCCAGTCACGCTTTTTCGTGCCGTTTGGCCATAGGTTTAGCGCGGGGTCTTGTTTAAGGTAAGAAGAGCCGCAGTTGCCGCACCGAAGACGGCAAGCTGATGCTGGCTCACGCTATGCCTCTAAGTTCCTCCACCCGGTGGCACCACCATGTCTCTTTTCGCCCGCTTCTTCCTTTTACTGTGCAGCGGGACTCTGCTGCTGCTCTTGAGCGATCATGCTGTGCAAGCGCAAGCGTCACAGTCAACCAGTCTGTCTGTTGAAACTACCCCCACGCCGATGCAACCGTCGCCCTCATCAACGGTAACGCCCTCTGATCAAACACCTGATCCGCAAAGTCAGCCTCGCCCCTTCCGAAACTACGTTGGTCTTGGTGGCAGCCTTGGCGTGAGCGGCAGCAAGACTGGGTTAAGTGAAGGTGGAGCCGCACTGATCACGAAAAATGACTTGAATGAGGCGCTCTCACTTCGCGGTGTCAGCGTGTTTGGTCGCGATCGCACCGATAATACCGTTGCTCTAACCGTCAACTTTCCCATCAGATCTCGGTCTGGACAAGTGCTACTGGTGCCATTTGTCGGCGGGGGCGCGCTACTTTCTTCCAAATATAACTTCAAGGATTTCATCGTGCGGGGGCTGGTGACAGGAGGGGTTGATGTACCTCTTTCACGTCGCTTCACAGCCACGACTTCGGTCAATGTTGGGTTTGCTGATACAACCAATATCGGTGTGCAATTAGGCGTTGCCTATAATTTCTAAATGTACAGCTTCATGACAATGATTGCTGCAACTGGGATGAAGGCAGCGATCAATCGAGCATTTTACATCCGAGCCTAAATCATCAAACTCAGTCCCTAACTATGTTTGCGGTCTTGAATCAACCCGGTCGGCGCTCGCTCCTCCTCAATCTCCTGGCTGCCCTTGGTGCGGTTCTGGCGGTCAACGGCTTAATTTTTGTGATGGCTTGGGATCAAGTCAGTGCCACATCTCAGGCACCACCGGGATCTTTAGTAGGCAGTGTGTGGGTTGTTTTATTTGTGCTGATGGCAACAGCACGATGGCAGTTAAATGCCTACTCCGCCAAGCAGGCAGCAACAGCGCGCAATTGGGTGACCATCCTGATGCTTTCCTGCCTGCTGTACCCCTTTTACGCACTGGCGCTTCATAGTCAAATCGGTGGTCTGCTGGGCAACGTGGGAACGATCGCTCTAACTATCTTTGTCGTGACGCAGGCATGGTCAATCTCAAAGCCTACTGCCCTCTTGATGCTGCCTGTTGCGCTCTGGGTCGCGTTTGCCACAGTAACAGTGGTCAAAGATCTGGGGTGGCTCTAACCAATATCTCTAGTGCTTTCAAGGCAACGTTTCAAGCTTGCACAAGTACTTGAGCTGTCATTGACCTCTCTTTCCATTGAGCTATTTATCCATAGAGGAAGCTTTGATATGTTGAAGTTCATCCGGATCAGCATTATGACGGGATGTTTTGGTGCCCTTTCATTACTGTCCATCCCGCTTGCTTCTGGCTCTAGTTTATTTAACAGCACAGTTGATCAATTGCCGGTAGAAGAGCGAGTAACCTTAAGAAACGGTCAACCGCTCATTACGGGCGAGAACGGTCAATACACAGCCAGGGTCTTAATCTCAACCTCAGTTGACACTGCTTGGGCTGTGCTGACTGACTACAGCAACACACCCAAATTCATGCCGCATGTGGTGTCGAGTCAAGTGATTACGGCAAAGGGTAATCAAAAAGTGGTTGAGCAAGTTGATGTGCGCCAGGTCTTTTTTCTTTCCGCGCGATCGCGCATTCGGTCAGCGATTACGGAAACAGCCAAAACGCGGATTGATTTTCAGGCGATCGACGGCGACTTGAAAAGCTTGAAAGGCTACTGGCTACTTGAGCCTATTGCCCCTTATACGGGTGCAAAAGCAAAGCAAATGCTCATTACGCAAGTGATCGCGGTACAACCCAAAGTAGGAACACCATCAGGCATTTTCTACAACATCTTCAAAGAGTCTCTAGGCGAGATCATGACCGCCATCAAGAAAGAAACTGAGCGGCGCACCTAGGGGCTGTCATCAATTAGTAGTAGAAGCCTGCTCAATCAATGATCTCAAGCTTTATAACTATTCGGCTACGAAAGGCTGGGAAGCCCATGAAAGTTGCAAGATGTGCAGCAGCCAGGAAGCTGCATATTGTTTGGGCTGTCGTGAAAAACGGACGACCCTTTGACCCAGATTAGAAGAAGGAGAAACAGCAAACTGCTTGATAGCCAACTACCGTATCTTCGCTATCTTTACCCCAACATAGGCTGGCAAACCTTATTTAGATTGAGTTTCAGAGACTCTCTCGAAGAGAGTCTCTGAAACAGCCCTTCTGCAGCGCGGGGCAGTAGGGCTGCGGCAGAATGAAGGTTCTCCATCGGGTCGGTTTAGACTCACCCGATTCGATGTAGACGCCTGGAGCAAAGGAGTTTTGATGAAGATCGGTCTGCAAGCCTGGGGGAGTGAAGGTGATATCGCGCCCTTCACCGCGCTTGCCGCCGCGTTGACGGGAAGAGGACATGCGGTCACGCTCGCGGTGACGGACAACGTTGGCCGCGACTACCGGCCTCTGGCAAAGCGCTTCGGCTATCGCCTCGTACCAGTTCAAGGGAAGAGTCAACCAGCCCCCGAGGAAGTCCGTCGAGTGTGGCGCGAGCTGATCGCCGTGGGCAACCCCATCAAGCAGTCGGAGTTGGTCCTGCAGTACGGTTTCGATCCGCTCGTCGAAGTGATGTTTGCGGCCGCTCAGGAACTCTGTGCGACCAACGATGCGGTCATTGGTCACTTTTTCGTTTATCCGCTGCGGGTCGCGGCGGCAAGCGCTCGGAAACCAATGGCAACCCTGAATGTCGTGCACAACTGTTTGCCGTCGGCAGAGATTGCGCCACCAGGGTTGCCGGATCTGGGCAGCTGGGCTTATCCCCTGGGTTGGCGATTGGTTCAGACCATGGTCAATCGCATCTTCCTGCCGCGGGTGAACCGCCTGCGTGGCCGCGTTGGTCTCCGCCCGGACACCGATCTGATGACGCAGACCTGGGCGTCGGACCAGCTGAACCTCATCGGGGTCAGTCCGTCGATTTGCCGCAGGCCTAGGGACTGGAGTGCGAACCACGTGGTCACCGGCTTTCTGCAGCCACCGGCTGGGCTAGCGGCAGAGACACCCACGGCGGCTCTAGAGCATTTTCTGCTGGCGGGCGACCCTCCCATTTACTTCACGTTTGGCAGCATGATGGTCGAAGACCTGGACTATATTCAGGAAGTCGCAGCCATTTGGTCTGATACGACTAAGCGGCTCAGACGTCGGGCGATCTTTCAGCTGCCTTGGCCTGATCTTGACGCCTTTCAGACAGACAACAATGTCTTCAAGGTCAGCCGTGCTCCCTACAAACGCATCTTTCCCCGCTGCGCAGCTGTCGTGCACCACGGCGGGGCTGGTACCACGCAGTCGAGCCTCATGGCTGGGTGTCCGTCCGTAATTGTCGCGCATATGTCAGACCAATTCTTTTGGGGGTCCGAGCTGGAGCGGCTGGGTGTGGCTGGCGCAACGCAGCGTCGCAACGGGCTTTCTAGCAGGGTTTTAGCGAAGGCACTGGGAACGGTACTGGAGTCACCTGCCACGGCTGCCCGGGCCAAAGCGCTCGGTTTAGCCATGTCCCACGAAGATGGCGTCGCCGTCGCTGTGGAGGCCATTGAAAGCGTCCTACAGACACCAACGCTATGTTAGGCGTAGTCAGCTTTGCGTGTTACAGGCTGATTTGCTCAGGCCTGTCTATTTAGACATGGAGCGTGACAAAGCGAGCGCTTCATTAGTGTCTCTGTGTCGTCTACTCAGCGCCGCTTGTGCTTGAATAAACTGAAACCGCAACCGCGCCTCGACCTGCTCTACAGCTGGCAGAGCGGTTACGCTCAAGCGATAGCGCTCATAGAACGCGAGCGCCTCCTCAATGCTCTGCACAGGCCAATGTGCTGGAGCCGCTTTCGCGCCCCAGACATCACCGATCTGGGGCGCGTGCTGCCCTTCTGGAGCGGCCACGACCACCAGCGTCAGGTGAGGGCTGTGAGTCAGCGCGTCGATCGTAATGCGAGGGGTCAGTTTCAACATGGTTAGTAGGCAATCACTATGGGCACTGGCAACACGGTTGCTGCTCTACTGGTACTTTGTTTGACCGCAGTACAGCGCGGTAAGTTCGCGTCAAAAGTTAGATCTCTGCGTAGCCTGTGCGTATCAAAAGTGAGAGCGCAAGCATGGTTACCGGATGGACGATGGCCATCGTCTAGCACTGACGGAAGGTAGAGATAGCGCAGTCTGTTTCTCTGCCCTCCGTTTGACTCAGAATCTCGCCACAGGCAGGGACAGCGAGATAAGTGCGGTTGTTACTTTAGAACCATCAAAAACATGGCTCACGAACATCTTTTAGAGCCTTTTCTTTACACCTTTAATAGGAGCTAAAACCATGAATATCTTGGCTTGGATTGTTTTAGGTTTGATTGCCGGCGCGATTGCCAAAGCGCTTTATCCTGGCAACCAGGGCGGCGGTATTTTAGGCACAATGATTCTCGGTATTATCGGTGCGTTTGTCGGTGGTAGTCTCTTCAGCTTTTTGACCACAGGTACCTTAGCACTTACGTCCGCTGGTTTGAGCTTGGGCGGCATCGTGGTGGCCGTACTGGGCGCGATCGTAGCGCTGTTCATTTACTACGCTGTCACCCGCCGGAGCGCTTCCTACTAAGCGATTGGTCTTGCCTCTAGATTTTGGATTCCTAAGAAGAATGAAGCCTCTGCTGCTGCAGGGGCTTTTTGCTTGACCAGCCATCCGGTTTCAAGAAAGCTAACCCTCACGGCGATGGCGCACATGGGGTCAGCGGTCATGAACATCTGACTTGGACCTTGCGGTCACTCTTCGAGCTTAGTCAGCGCTGGGGATCGCATGCCTCTTTCGCGAGTGGAGTCAGGGCCTCAGTCCAGGCACTCTTACGGTAGAAACACGGCTCCAGTGCTCCCATCCTTTGAGGGAGCCTTGTTCTAGTTAGTCTTGGCACGCGATCCGATGACCATAAGGAGGCCGGGCAGCCACTCCAGACTCACTTGGCGGCAGCATGCTTGGACGGATGCCAGCAGTCTTTACCTGAGACTACCCACCCGCCACGGGCCGTGCCGTCAAAAACCTGACGACTCCCCTAACCCACTAAAATCACTCCTGGTCAGACAGCACACCGGGCGACGCCACCTGCGTCAGAGACGTTAACGTCGCCGTGGGTAGAGTGAGCAGCAGCGCCGCGAGCACACGAGTCTGCGTCTCCAGGGACAGTAAGCGCCACACAGTCGCCCATTGCGTCGGCGGCAACCAGGTCAAGAAGGCTTCACCCACCGCTTCGAGCAAGTCCACCCCTGTGGACGAGCCAGCCACCAACGTCAAGACGTGACCGACAGCCGCTACCATCGCTGCCATTTCAGGGTCAGAGGGGTCTACTGGTGGACGATTACAAACGCTATTGGAACTCTCTAATAGCGTTTGTAATAAGTGCCAAAAGCGGCTGATATAGCTTTGACTGTACCCAGACAGCTTTGCGAGCGCCGTTTGCGTGACCTTTGCCCCGGTTGCTTTGAGGTGGTCCCCGGCTTGTCGCACCGCCAAGAGAAAGCACTCAAACTTACTGGCCGCCGCCACGGTGATACTCGATGCTTTCACCAACTGGACGCCTGGCAACCCCAAGTCAAAGTCACTCAGCAAAATGACCTGCAAGGTTTCATCCGGTCGGCGATGCGCTCTTAGTCGCCCGATCGCCTGCTGCATATCAGCCCGAATCGCCCGGTCGACAAAGGCCTTGAGTCCGGCGGCTTCTGGGTCCTGCTCCCCGGTCAGGACCGCATACTCAGCTTGCAGATCTGCCAGGTTGCGACAGGGCGTGCCCACCAGAATCAGCGTTTTGGTCCCGGTAAAGTCATTGGTGCCTCGACTGTCACGCCACCAGGCTCCCATCCCGTCTTGGGCAAAGCGCTTAAAATCAATCTCTTTCGTCTCCGGGTCCAGCGCCCGATAATGTGCCACCACCGCGGCGGCCCGCCGCTGCTGCTCGGCTCCCCGCTGCAGTCCCAGACGACCTAAATCCGTGACCTGGATCAAGGTCAAATTCCCGTGCTCCGGCACCTGTTGCCGACAGACATAAATGTCATCGGGATGGCAGCCGAGCTTCAAGGCCAGATCCTGACGCTGGAGGGTGGCATCCAGAAAGATGACCGTGCCCGCTGCCCGCGCGATCGCTTGATGCCGGGTCTCTGCCAGTGATAGGGTTAACAGTCCCGTCTCTAACCGTACCGACCCCTTCAGGCGTCCCGTCAGCACGCGCAGTAAGTCCGGTAACCATTGCTTGATCACGCGGTCTTGGGCCTGTGCCGCGACCGCAGCATCGCGCTCGGAAAACCGTTTCCGTAGGGCGGCTGGTAGGTCCGCTAAATCGACGCCATGCACGGCCGTGGTATTGAGAAACGATAGGTCTGGTTGCAGCGCCTGCTCCAGAGCGCTCAGATTGATTGCCGGGATGGACAGGCGTTGCATCACCTCCGAGTGTGAGAGCCCAAATCGACCTAACGTCTGCTGACCATCCAGGTATGGCAGCAGTGTCGCCGCCAGTGCCTGCACTTGTGCCAAGAGCTCTGGGTAGGGCAACAGGGCTGTAATGGTTTGCTCCAGGTCGGTCAGCGTCACTTGAAGATCGCGCTTGGTCACCAGGCTCTGCCCCGGTTCATCCCAGAGGAGCGTCACCGAGTCATAGTCATAGTCTTCAGGGTTGGGCAGACTATCAGGATGGGCGCGCAATTTGGGCGATGAGAGCGCGGCGTAGCGCTGGTTCAAGAAGCCATAGCCCGGTCCTTCGGCATGGGTACAGGCTTCTCGCAGGGGACAGGTGCCGCAGATGAGCGAGGCGGTATCGGCTCCCGCCACGTGTTTGGCTCGCAGGGCCGCAATCACACGCGTCCGGGCACAGTTGGCTGGGACACTAGGCAGTTCGACACCGGTGGCTCGCTTCAACCGACTGCCCCCTCCCGGTGTGGCTTCTCGCACCAGCCCGGTATGCCGTGCTTCTAAATCCACCCACCCCTGTCTGGCATCAAGCGTTTCCACGGTGGGGTTGCGATGCTGGTCTGAGACATAAACCACCTGCCAGTGATTGAACAGCGAGGGCTCCACCCCACCCGCATCAAAACTCTTGCCGGTCCCAGTAGCAGACTGGTCCAGGATGAAACGATAGCCCTGCTCGACCGCTTGCTGCCAGGTGCGGTGGCGATCGCACGCCGCATACTCCACCAACCGCGGGTCTGGTTCATCCAGTGCCCGCCGCAGGGCCGCTGCCGAAGCAGTGGGTTTGAGTGCCTGTTGCAGGCGTTGCTGCATCTGCTGGAGCCAATCCAGGCGCGGATGGGCCAGTGCTTCCAGTTGAGCGGTGGTGAGCCACTCGATTCCAGCAGCATCCTCCAGTTCATCAATATCAGGCGACGCTTTCGTCTCCTGGCCCCACCAGGCCACCCGGACCTGATAGCCCCACTGGCGGAGCAATTTCCAGGTGGCGCGGTACTGCCGCATCACCCCCCGGTTCAGCACCGCTCCGGCATCAGGATAAAACTCTATTTCCTTTGTCCCCAGCTCAGCGGCTAGCACGGACAGGGTGTACTGCAAGGTGTCGGGACTACTGGCAAACTGGCCACCTGCCGCACCCAGCACCACCTGTCCCCGACGCTCACAGAGGATAAAGGGTTTGGCTCCGGTGCCCTCGACGAACGCGATCGGCTGGCGTTGTAGCTGTTGGGGCCGATGAACGGCTAGGGGCAGTTCACCGTTGGGCAAGTGAGGAGTCGGGCCATGGGGACGCTTCTTCGTGGCCGAGGTCAGCCAGCGGTAACGACCGCCAGCGTCTGCGACCCGTAAGCGGATCTGGCAGCCGACCAGTAAGCCATTGACATCGCGGATCGGGCAGAGATAACCCGCGCCAGCAACGTTCAGGCCACCCCCACTTAAGCTGACCCCCGGCAGGGTATGGGGCAAGGCCTGGTCTAGCTGCTGCCACGGCTCGACTGACTTGATCCCCCAATGCCGTATTTGCTCATCACTGAGACCGCGGCGCAGTAGGTCAGTGCGATCCGCGGGATGCAGGCTGAGTTGGTCCAGCAGTTGCTGATAGTAACGGTCTCGCTCCAGCGCCGGTAGTGCCGCTGCCCGCCGTTGGGCTTCTGCCTGTGCGCGTTGGGCCTGAAGTTGCTGCCGTTCGCGTCGCCACTGCTCGCGTTGCGCGTCGCTCCACTCCTGGCCAGTCGCTTCGATCCACTTGCCCCAGCGATCGTCCTTGGTCCGGCCCAGAAACTTCAAGCCTGGTAGTGCCGCAGCGGCTTCCGTAAACGTCATACACAGCAAGGTGCTGGTAGTCTCCCGGCACTTGCCTGTGGTGTCGCCACACGCCTGACATGGATTGCCACGGCGGGTCGCGATAAAGCCTTTGGACATGGTTCTATCCCTGATGGTTGTACAAGTTGGGACAGAAGGCCATGCCGCAGCGAGGGGTATTTGCCGAAAAAGTTGCACAACTCGACAAAATGCCCCTAAAATTGACACAGCAAAACCTGTCGTACGTCGTCAACGTCCGTCAAGGTTCTGTCCCTGATCGGGTGAGCTAACTTTTTGCCCTCGTAAAGCTCTGGTTAGCGCCCAACCTTTAATAAAAATAAGTTTCGAAGCCTTGCGACCCTCTCTGTTTCCAGCAGTGGGGGTTTTTGGCTTCTAGGTGTCCCTAGAACATAATCACGCTCCCGTTCCTTGCAAAAGAACAAGTCTGACAAGCTGAGCCCTCTCCCGGATGAAGGGTCGCCATTGTGATGAGTTGGGAGGGGTCAGCGAGCTTCATAGATAATCCTCTGCGACTAAAGCATGGTAGATCGAATGTCCTGCTAGGATCGCATGATCTTTTGTATCAAAACGCTGTAATTGTCCTGAGACTTTTTTGAGGTAGACTGACGGCCTTTCGGCTTGAGCGTTAATTCGGCCTAAAAACAACAAACGACAGAACAGTCTTAGCTCTGGCGCTAGATCGTTCTGCCGCTCCCAATGAAGGGTACGGATATTCTTTGAGACGCTCAATAATCTACCACCACTTACCAGCAAGTGCAAGTGTACTGCTAATCTCTCTAAGCTCTGAGCTGAGACTGTGCTCACGCTTGGTCTGCCCTCGTTATTGGTTTCCGGTTAACAGCAAAGAACTGCTTGAGGAACTGAAGGAGTACCATCGCGATCGCCCTTACTTATTTTCGTTTGTTGGAGGTTGCCAATCCTCCATTTCACGTTCCAGCAAATAACTAATGAGATTGGATAGAGAGCGCCCTTCAGTCTGCGCTCTTTTTTCCAGCTTGTCTGCTAGCTGGTCACTCACACTTGCAAAAACACGCTTGGCCACTTCTGTCATTTACTCGCTCCAATGATAGTAGCTCTAACTCACGAAAATCAAGACGTTTGCATCTCATAATTGCATATATTCACGCTTATGCTACTATTCATTCCATTGGCACGCTATTGATGTGCCAATGGAGCGTCAACAGAGGTTTCCTAAATGCCTGCTGTACAAGTCATTGAGGCACAAGGGTTCACCCAACCAGAATTGCGCTGGCAGCTATCAAGAGTTCGCGGTAAACGAGTGCCATCTAGTACCCTGCGGTACTGGTTAAGGGAGCTATGCATCCAACCGGATGAATTTGGGCTGTACGCCGTCGATGACCTCAAAGTGCTAACTCGTCTGGTGCTCTGGCTCAAAAGGAAACGCACAATTCAACAATTCAAAACCCTACTAATACAGGAACTCGAAACCCATGCCCCTTAACACTGAAGCCCTCAAAGATTCCGTCAATGGCCACAAGCCCAAAGCCAAGCGCCCCCATCCCAATGCTGAGCAGCAACAGCAACGACTGTCTGAACTGGATCAGCAAAACGCCCATGCCATCACCGCTTTAGCCCAAACCGGTGTGAACACCATCAATGCCCAGGTCTTCGCCTTCGATGCCAAGCTGACCCAGTTTGAGCGCAGCACCGCCAAAGTGATGGCCGAGCGCCTGCGGCAATCGCAACTTCGCATCCAGCAATACCTGGTCGCCGAACTGAGCGGACATCCTCATCAGTGCGCCGACTTTGCCATGCTGCTCGACGAGGCACTCGAGGTCCCGGACCTGACCAGTAGCTTTCTGGCGATCGCCCCCTGCACGCCCGCTGGTGCGCTGCCTCTGTAAGCTTCTGTGCCCACTCCGTCTCGACCCCCTTCACGGTGCTAAGCCATGTCACAGCCCCCTAACCCGCTCGACGGTCAATTCTTCACCCTACAGCCAGTATCACCACCTGCACCCAAAGCTACGACGCACTGGGGCTTACCCCTGGCGTTGGGACTGCTGGCGATTCCACTGCTCATGTTCGGCTTCGGTTTCTCGCAACAGCAGACACCAGCCACCACCGCCGCCAGTCCTCCCGCTACCCCATTTGTCTCGCCGGAGCCGATCCCGCCCGTAGCATCTCAGCAAGATGCGACCACACCACCGCCAGAAACCCCTGCAGCTCCGCCTACAGCTGCTGTCACTAATGCCCCGCCAGCTGTCCCAAATGACCTGGCTACCCTCCGGATTGCTCACATCCAGAGCCCTGGCATGGCCGCCAACTTCCGCGCCGCCCCCAGCTTGCACAGCCCGGTTTTAGGCGTCCTGATGCACGGTGACCTCGTGGAACTCTCACCCGAACGCCGCGTGCAGCAAGACGGCATCGTGTGGGTGCCCGTACGCTGGCGAGGACAGACCGGCTGGCTGGCGAGCAACTTCCTGGGAGACTCCACCCATGCCCAACCCTAAAGCCTTACCACCTGCTACACCTGCCAAGCTGGCTGTGTGGTCCGACCCGTCCGGGAAGCCCTATCTGGTGCAGCAGCAAACCGACGGCAGCACCACCTTTACTCCCTTGGAAACCGCGCTCGCTCAAGCCCAACCACCCAATATTGCGCGCGTCACTCCCGATCGCGACCCACTCAGCACCCTGTTGCTGGGCCTCACGGTCCTGCTCGGGTTTGTCTTAGGCGGTTACTTGCTGGGCTTTTACGCCGGTGCCGCTGGTCAGCGCGTTGTGCTTGTCCCCCGCTCACCCGTCTGCGACACCCATCGCAGTAATGTCCTGTTCTGGTCCTCTGAAACCAAGGAGTGCAACTAATGTCCGCCCCCAGAGCCAAAGGCTACAGCGCCAGCCCCAAAGGCATTCAATCCCACCTTCTGCCGCACGCCGGTGCCCTGACCGAACGCGCTACTCGCTACTTCGGCATCGACCTGGCGCGGTTACCTCAAATGGACGATCGCGAACTCGCGTTATTTGCGGATCGCGCCACCGCTATGACCCGCCTGAAGGAGATTCTGCCCATCCTTGAAAAACACTTCACCACCTTGATTGAAGGGCAGGTCGAGTACGAGCAGTTTGTCCAGCGGGTGCTGAAGCAAGTCGAAAAAGGCTCCAAGCAGATCGACAAAGGCCTGCTGGATGCTTGGCTCCTGAGCAAAGGCTACGACAAGCATCTGCAACTGCTGAACCAGAAAGCGGGACACGGGATGCAGAAGCTCGAAGCCGAATATCGATCGGAGTATGACCTGAATCGCCTGGACTTCCAGAGCGCCATCAAGCTCATTCATCTACGACATCAGAACCGCGCGAAGGCGATCGGGGAGAAAGTGCCCCAAGCCGTGCGGCAAATGCGGGTGCAGGAAGGGCTGAGACAGCAAGCCGAGACCCGCAAAGAACTGCTGACCTATGGCACTGCTGGCAAGCCAGGCAAAGGCTTCTGGCATGGTGTCAAAGACTTCTTTCGAGTGTGAGGTAGGCCATGTTTGACCCTTACGACTCACCGCTGCTACTACCCCCTGCTGGCGGCAACTACGAACCCGAAGACGCACCCGAGTCGGATCGCATCGACTATGCCCTGGAGGGTATCAGCCGCTTCATGGGGTTGTTTGCCCTGGGGATTAGCGTTACCCTGATCGCCCGGTGGCTGACAGCGCTCCTCCCCTTCTACTGGATGGGCGCGATCGCCTGCCTCCTGGCTCTGATTCTCCCGGCTTACCTGTCTCGTAGTGCTCGGTTGCTTGCCATCGCGATCGCCCTGGTCGTGGCCCTTTTCACGGGCTGGTTTGACCAGCTGGCTCACACCAGTCAACAGGTGCAGCAGCACGTCCAGCAACAGGTGCAGGAGGTTTTGAAATGAAAGACCCGTATCTACCCCAGATTGTTGGACTCTTGGCGGCTGGCATGACCAGCACGGCCTTCGCGGTCAGTGGCTACCTGCATCAGCCCGAAACGGTGCGTTTCCTGGGCACGCAGCTGACCTACCAAGCCGCCTATCGTAAAATTCCGCTGTCCCTGGTGGGCACGGGCCTGTGCGTGTCCGCCTGGTTGCTTACCCAGACCCGCCGCGATTACCGTCGCCAGTACGAAGAGTGGGAGCGCCAAACGCAACTGCAACAGGGGCAACTGCAGGCGATCGCCCATCAGGCAGCACTGGAAGGTTATCAACAGGTGGCTCAATTACAGGCGGCCGAACGGCTTTATCCCCAGATGGCACCGTATCTGGGAGAGGTTCAAGAGTCCGACTATCAGGACGTGACAGCGCCACCACAGCCGTCGGTGACCCCGCCGCCCATGGCAACCGCCACACCTAGACAACCAGCCATGCCTGTCACGCCCGCGTCTGAAACGCCTGTTGACCCCACTGCGTATCTGCAAAACTTCCTGGAATATCCAGGGCTGTTGTTTGGCGGCATGGGTGCCGGGAAAAGCTGGACCGCGCGTTATCTGGTCATGCAAAAGGTGCGTGCGGGACATCAAGTGATTTTGCTCGACCCGCACGCCGCCAACCATGAGTGGAAAGGCATTCGCCATATCGGTGCCGGGATGGATTATGGGGCGATCGCCGAGTTTCTCCAGTGGTATCTCGACGAAATCGAGCGCCGGTATCAGGAGTTCAACCGCTCGGGCTTGACCGAGGAAGACTGGCAGCAGTCGTTACGGCAGCAGCAGCGGATTACCAGCGTGGTATCAGAAGAAATGACGAACTGGGCCGATCGCCTGCCGGGTGATATTGGCAGTAAGTTCTTCAAGGCCGCGATGAGCGATAGCCGTAAAGTGCTGATGCCACCGTTGTTTGTGGCGCACGATCGGACACTCTCAGCCTTAGGTGACGCGAAAGGCATCGCTCGGTTACGGGATGCAGCCTTGCTGGAATTGGAGTTGATTCCGACGATTCACCCGACGACACGGAAGCCCGTCTCTAGTGGTAAGGGCAAGCTCAAACTGCCAGGTCATGCGGAATGGCTCGCGGTCGAGCTACCGCAAATCGAGCGCAAAATCACCGACTTCACACCATGGACGCAGCCACCCACGCCCGCTCCACCCGCACCGCCCAGCCAAACTCCTGATTTACGCACGCAATTGGTGGACTTCTTGAAGGATTGTTGGCAGGCAGAACCACCGGCAGATGAGATCGCTGCTACCCGAAGTCGCCTTGAGTCTCTGCCCACCAGCGACCTCAAAAACTTAGGCGTCTACCTGCGCAAGAAAGGGCAAATGACAGTGCGAGACGTGAAGAAAAGTTGGGGTAAAAACAACGGCTTGAACGGTGAGCAGGTCCAAGAACTTCTACTGGAACTCATCCATCTCAACCTGATTGAAACGTTCACAGACGGCACTTCCCGCGCCGAGTGGGTGCGCTGGCTGAAAACCTAGAGGGAGTAGGTATTCCGTCAACTGCCGTGTGCCGTACGGCGGTGTGACGGCACCCCAGACGGCACCTTTACGGCAGCCTACACGGCGCTCGTTACGGCACTTTTTGAGAGGCGTGCTCACACTATGTTCAGTCAACCCAATCCTGTGATTGTCCAAATTCGGCGTGAATTGCGCGGTCAACTCCCCGATGAGTGGCTCGAAGAGGTCGTCTCGATTTTGGAGTACCAGCTGACCTACCAAACGATCGACGAGTTGGCGACCAATGACCTGCTGAAGCTCAGACTGGGCTCCGGCTTAAGTGCCACGCTGCAAACGGCACTTAAGCAAACCATCAACCCTACACCACCAGCAGAGACACCGCTAGCAGAGACTTTTCCATTGCGGCTGCCCTGGCAGTGAGTGTTCCTGGTAGGGCTGTGAGGTTGGCGTTGCTGGTTCATAGTCAGCTACTCAAGCAGCGAGCGGCAGCCCAGTAACTTTTGACAACGACTGATCCCCAGTGCTCAACAGAAGGCGACAAGTCCACACCGCGTCGACGGCAACCGGGGTTTATAACAAATTAAAACAAGGACCTTTCTATGCGATCTTCCATACAGTCTTCGGTTGCACTCAAGGAGGGATGGCTCCTCGCCAGCTCCAAGGAGTCAACCTTTACCCCACCCCAGTTCTACTTTGGCGACCTGGTGCAATGGACGGGCGAAGACACCGACGGTGTCTGGACACGCAGGACCGGCCAAATCACCGGGATGCACTTCACTCGGTTGCGGACTTGGCAGTACCAAGTGCGCTTTGACGCTGAGCCTGCCACCGGTGCCGAGAGTGACCTAGATATTAGCTGTGCTGAATATCTTCTGCAGCTCAAGCAGTCCCCCCACCGTGTCCAGCCACACCCAACAACGTTATCGGAGTGGTTAATGACAGCTCAAGCCGCGCAGGTACTTGGACTATCACCCGAACAACTGCGCCGACTTCGTCGTAAAGGACTATTCAAAGTCGGGCACCACTGTCGAGACACCTCCTTTCCCAACTCAGGGCTGTCTCGTTGGCAGTGGCATGTGGCGCGTTGTGGGCAGGCTTTAGCGGTACCACCCGAGAAACGCGGCTTTTCCTTCAAATAGCGCCGGCTGCTTCCAAGTCGCACCCTCGCTACAAACGGTTATGTACGTGGATGCAGGGATGCCAGATGGCTGAACTAGGCGACATGCAGGAACGCCACGGTTGCTGTTGCAACCTGGACAATCTTTGCCTCCCTGTTCGAGCGTTGCTTGCTGTCTGCTCAGCAATGGACTGGGAAGAAGGGGCAGGACCATTAACGTGCTCCAGCGCAAAAGTTTGCTTGCTTGCCGTATAATATGGACAAACCGGAGTAGACTGGGCTGCGCCCGGAACTTGAGCTACCTGCTCTAGACGTCTCGGTAAAGCATATCGAGGCATGGTAGTAAAGAGTTTTGGACACCAGCAGTAAATTGTGCGCTGTCAGCGACCGCTCCGGACTGCCAAGTACACGAGTAGTCTCGGGCTTTACAAAGTCTTCCTTACGGGAGCTGATGTAAGTTGGGAGACGTTTGTCTAATCTTTTCTGTCCTAAGGAAAGGTAGAGATATAGCTCGTCCATACACTTTAGTCCGCTTCAAGGTGGCGCTTTTATGAGTGCTTTTGAAAGCGGTCCTATTTGGGTTGAGCGTCTTGCGGCTAAAGCTTTAGTAAGCAACGCTCAGTTTTTGAGTGGCTGCTTTTCTTTGAACGTGTAGTGCGTTTAAGGCCACATTTGGTGAGTTTGGAGGGCTAAATTCATAGCAGGTCTGACTCAAGGCTGCGGAGAGGGGTCTCAGCCATCGAGCCAACCTCCGTCATTAGGGAAACTTTAGGGAAACCCAAAAAAAAAGCAAAAAACAAGTAACTGAAACCCTTGCGACACAAGGGTTTGTCGATAGTGAAAGATACATGAAGCGCATAATAAGCGTAGGCGTTTCATGCACTCGTTGCCTTAACCTCAAACAGGCTTAAATGTGCTCAAAGCGGCATCGCATAAGCTTCACAGGGTTAAGCCCGTCTCTGCAATACTGCTCAAGTCGGTGCAGATAGCATCAAAGATACCCGTGAAAAGAGGGAAGAAAAAGGGAAAATTCGATGAGGCTAAGCCCCGGTTGAGTCAGTCACTCCTTACTTAAACTAGTTGATTCAGAAAGGCTTGCGCGATCGCTGCTGCCTTGGACCAAGCCGCAGGGTCGTCTTGCTCCTTCTCCTCTCTATCGAGTGCAGCAAACACACTGCTGAGCACTTTATCTTTAGAGTGGTGGATGAGGTTTTCTGCTGCAAGACCTGCATACTCTTTACTCTTTAAGTGCTTTGCATAAACTCCTCGCAGGGTATGAAAATCGATCGCTTTCCCGGTGAAGCGATAAGCCGGCTGGCGCAGTAACTTGCTAAAAGACACAGCATCTGGATAGGGTTCCCCCTTTTTCAATGTGAATAGCCGCTGATGGTGTGGGTTGAAACAACTACGCAGCCCCGGCACTGCTACAGTTTTGCCTCGCACATCCTGATAGACATAATGCAGGAGCCACTCCTCCAGGTACTGGTAGAAACAACGCCCGTCGGAATAGCTCAAGTTGGGTACAAAGACTAAGTAAGGCGACTGCTGACGTCTGAACTTTTGATCCACCAGCTTGAGCCACCAACCCTCTTGGTTCGGGTAAAGGACACTCGCCTCACTATCAAGCGCTTGAGCCTCAAGCACGGGTTCAGGCAGCGGCAGTGGCGAGAACACCAGTTGCCGCAAGACGCGCGAGCGCTGTGGGGGTATGTAAGCCAAGAATGCGGCCAACAAAAACCGTTGGTAACTTTGAGCGATCGCCGTCAACGAGCGTGGTGGTGCCAGGGTTGATCCGCTTTGCTTTGATTGCGTACTCTGGTGCAAGCGAGACACACACTCCCCTCTGAGCATCTCTACCAGGTCCAGAAATTCATGCCACTCCAGTCGCTTCCTCGACTCATCGCTGACCGCTTGATGGTTTTTTAGTTGAGCATTCACCACCTTGCGTAACTTTTGCAAAGAGGCAATAGTAACTTGAGCTTGCTCTGCTTCCTCCCCTCCAACGACGCTGTCTTGACGATAGACAAACCGGACTACTGCGAGCCAGGCGTTGATCACTTTGAGGGCGGTGTAAGGGCTCTGAACCGCTTCACTGCGTCCGTCTAAATGCTCCTCCTTGGGTGTTCTCAACCACTCCAAGTAAGCTTGCACCAAAGCAACGACCCGCTCGGTTTCTTCTTGAGGCGGCAAAACGGGCTGGTCTCTCCCCATAGAACCAGCACTAACCACCAACTGCTGCAGGCTCAACTCCTGTAAAGGCACTCCCCGCTCACGGTGAAGCCAGCCCAAAAACCGCTCCACCTGATGCAAATATTGCTTTGCCGTGGCGGCGCTCACGCTCATCGAGTCTTGCTCGCCTGCTCCTGCTCCCGTCAGAAACTGGGCAAACAGTGCTAACTCTTGCCGTAGCGCCTCTGACCGTTCCGCCTCAACCAAGCGGTACGGCTGTCTTGCTCGACGGGTCGTCAGACGGACATCATTCGCTGAGCGCTGGTGCTGTCGTGCTCGAGCAGTCGGCAGTCGGTACTTCCCTACCAACACCGTCTCTAGCCAAGACTGCTGGCACCAAGCCATAAAACGCTGCAAAGCCCAACGATAAGTGCGCCGACTGTTTCCAGCTACAGCCAGTTGTTCAAACAACTGTTCTTGCACCAGTGGTGCCTCCTGCAATCGCTCAAAAGGCAGTTGTTGTAGCAACTGTAATCCCTGCTCATACTCTGCCGGAGACAGACGCTGTCCCTGTGGTGAGGGCAGACCCCAACCAGGCAGCGTATAGCGCCAGAGCGCTGTCCGCACCTGAGCCCATGCTGCTGTCGCCTGCTTCGGCGGCATGGTGGACTGCACATGCGCTTCGTAAGCAAGCAAAGCATCGAGCAAAGAACGGGGCGGTTGAGGCTGTGGCATGCGTTGTACAAAACAGAGCCATAAAAATACTTTCCCTAAAGCGAACCTTAGGGTAGAGTTATATGACAGTAATAAAGCAAGTTATCAGTGAACGCCGTTTCTCTACCTTTCTTCCTATGGCAAAACACGACTTTTCTGACTTTGATCAAAAGCTCAAGCTCGTTAACTTGAGACTCAAGAGGGCGAACCTGCCTGTCTCGCTTACACGTAAGGGTAGTTCCTTATATGCCAGAGCGACCTTGCCCCCTCCACCAGATTCTGACAAATCTGTGCCACATCAACAACACCTAAAGCTAGGCATGAAGGCAAATCTTCTTGCTCTCAAACAGGCAGAGGCGATCGCGACCAAAATTGGAGCTGCACTGCTCCTCAAGGAGTTTCGCTGGTCAGACTACGGGCGGGGCGACAAGAAACCGGACAAGCAAACGGCTGCTGCCTGGTGCAAAGCCTTTGAGGTGCATTACTTCGAGTCGACGGAGCGCAATCCCACGACTGAAGAATCTTTCAAAAGCAATTATCTTGCCTTTCTCAAGCGCCTGCCTCAAGACCAAGCGTTGACACGGGAAAGCTTGGAACGTGTCATTAAAGCAACTCAGCCCAATAGCTGTCAGCGTGCCAGAAGCTGCAGTGCCTTGAAGCGCTTTGGCCTGGTTGCTGGCATCGATGTCAGCTTTATTAATAAAAAGCTTAAAGGCACCTATTCCCCCTTCAAATCTGCTCCTCGAGATTTACCGTCTGCCCAGTTGATTGTGGAATGCTGGTCTCAAATTCCCCACCGAGACTGGCGCTGGATTTATGGCATGCTCGCTACCTACGGCTTACGGCCGCATGAAGTTTTCCATTTGGATACTCAAGAGTTAGAGCGAGGTGGCTTGATCATTAAAGTTCTGGACGAGACAAAGACTGGCTATCGAGAGGTCCGTCCCCTTTACCCAGAGTGGGTTGAGCAGTTGGGTTTGCGACAAAAGCAATTACCCAACGTTACCGGTAAAACCAATTCGGCTTTGGGGTCGAGAGTTTCATCAGCTTTTCGCCTCTACCACATCCCTTTTCCGGCCTACAATCTACGGCATTGTTACGCTGTCCGCTGTATTGAGTTTGATATCAATGTGTCTTTAGCCGCTCGTTGGATGGGGCATTCGGTGCTGATCCACACCAGAACATATCAAGCCTGGCTCTCTCAAGCGGTGGAGCAGTCGGTCTTTGAACGGGCACTCAATAGCCCCAATCGACCACAACCACCGCTTGTACAGGGGTTAGAGCAGCCTCAGAGTGAATCGCCAACGGCGGCTTAAAGCGCCGGACGTTGTTCCAAGCAAAGCGACGCTTAAGTTCCAGAACCTAGAGAAGCCACCTCGTACCTCTATTTGGTTCAGAGTAAAGCTTTCAGTGCCAGCGCTCGACAAGTTCCATACAGGATGATCGAACAATCACAGGCAACTTGCTCAGCATCAGGACGCTCTGAGCTTGAGGCCACCGCTGCCGCCGAGCTTAAACTGCAGTAAGCTACACCGATTGGCTCCGTTCACGTCCATGCCAGTCATGCGTTCAGCCGCTAGCTCTAACCCTGCCCAGTCGATCGGGTCAGCTTGAGAGCGCTGTCACCTTGTGATCTGGGACGATTTCCTGGTTTGCCCAGCAGCCAGTGCAAATAGCGTTTGGAAGTGCTCGCTTTGAGGTCCCAAAAACCAAACTACCGTCTCGTGTCCTACCCCTTTCTGTGGCACGCCGTTGGCACCAGGTGCAGCATGGGGAATGCGACCTAGGGTCAACCTGGGAAAATTGCCTTGCTTTAGGGTATGGATACCCGTTAGATGACGGATGACGGATACACGGATCTGCGCGTTTCAATTCAGTCCCTCCTATCAGAAGGATTGCCACTTTGAGGATGTAGCGTGATTGCACAACCAAAAATGAGCTACGCAAATTATGATGCTTGAAAGTAGCTTGCATCCTTTCCACGCTGCCTCAAGTTGTTCGCTTTGCCTACACCAACGTTAGGTTACAGATATGGTCAGCACTTTGGACTACTGCGTCGCTTGGCAACGAACCAGCGGTCGTGCTTCACTCGCCAGAGTCCAGTTGTTTGAGCTGTATATGTTTGCGACCCAGCACCAACTCAAACGTATCACCCGGTTGGAGCGCCATGTGCTCAGTATAGGCGGCACCGATCAACAAGTTGCCATTCGCTTGCACCGCGATCCGGTAACGCGCACGGCGTCCATCCCGCCCACGCTCAGCGACTGGTTTATCCAGGGCAATGCCTTCCGCTTCAATGAGAGCCTGCATGAACTGCAACAGGTTGACGCGCTCCCCACCACCTTTCGTGACGGTGTAATAACCGCAGGCTTTCGCTTTCTGGGTCTTGCTTAGGGTTGCTAACGTCTTTACCTTCTGCAGTAACGCCTCCCCGGTGAGAGGTTCACCCGTCTTCTGTTTCGCCATGTTGCTGTTTCACTGACCAAAATCTGCACTCTTATCATGCTCGATTGTTGGTCACCATGATTGACTGAGCACGATCGCGATTGCCGAGCCAAAGCAGTGCAACCAGTAGTCGCACAGCACCTGGTTTTAAGGTGTGTACTAGTGAGTCTGGCCCAAATCTGGACTAAATTTGGCTGAAACAGGGGTAGTACAGCAGCGATTCCGCCCTCTTTCAAACGCTGAAACTCCGATGCTGCCGTGGGTTCATTGCGGGGGGCGCAGAAGAGCCGGGCGATTACCCTTGATTGAGTACTTCTTGCCAAGAATAGATTAGTTCGGTAAGGTTTGAGCTTCTCAAATCGCATTTGCAGGTAAGAATTTAGAGTTATTGATTAAAGTGTGTAGCCAATCCTTTACTTAAATTGGCACTTAACTGAGGGATCTTGAGTGGTGAAGCTTGAAGCAGTTTCGCAGACTGGTTTATTGGACGTTTGAATCTTGATCGTGAAGTGCGTTAGCAATGAACCTTTTACAGTCACTCTGTCGATATGGACAATCAATTTGGCTCGATGGGTATGAGCGAAGCTGGATTAGTCGTAGTCAATTGCAGCAGTCGATTGAGGAGGATGGTTTAAGGGGTGTTCGATCGAACTTCCAAAGTTTGCAAACGGCAATTGCAAGACAGGAGTACGATCGCGATTTCACGACACTGGCGCAGCAAAGGACAGAACGAACTGCCCAATCAGATTATGACTACTTGATTGTGCGCGATCTGCAATTAGCGGCTGATCTGTTGAAGCAAGTGCATTCTCAGACTCAGGGACGCGATGGCTATGTGCAAATTGATCTGCCGTCTGATGCCCTGCTTCAGCCTGAAACTGCGATCGCCGCAGCGCAAAAAATCTGGCAGTCGGTCGGATGGAGTAATTTGTTATTGAGAATTCCAGCGGCTCCATTGATGCTGCCAGTAATTGAGCAATTAATTAGCGATCGCATTAATGTGAATGCAACGTTAGTGTTTTCTCCCAAAGTGTATGAGCAAATATTTAATCGGTATCTAATGGCATTGGAGAGACTGCTTCAGCTAGGAGAATCGGTCAGTGATGTTGTTTGTTTTGCTAGTGTTTCAATGAGTCATTTGAATGCAGTGATTAATCCACTCATTGCTAACTCAGAAACATCTTTCAGCATGGTGCAAGCCAGGATTCTCTACCAGCACTATCACCAGTTCCATGGCAGTGAACGCTGGACATCGCTTCCTGAAGAGACAAAACCACTGCGTCTGGTGTGGGACTGCACAGATATCCCATCTGAATCCGCATGGCGTTATCTTCAGGCACTAGCATTTCCTGAGACCGTGATGCTTCTCTCACCATCGACGCTAGAACTGTATCGTGAGGTTTCTCTACTGCCTACGAGTTGGGCTGATGAACGGGTTGAACAAATTTCGATCAGCGGATTACAGATGGAAATTTCTTTGGATGAACGAGTTGAGCAGTTTTTGAATGAGGAAGGAGTGCGATCGCTCAACGCCTTTCATCAATTATTAGGCACGATCGAGCAAAAGAGAATGTGTTGACTTAGGGAGTGCATTCGCGTAGCGTGTACAAGGGCATTGGCACAGAGTGCCTGCCAAGACGAATGCCTTAATGATCAATTGCTCCTAATCTTCTCAGAGTGGCTCTCTGAGCAACTGTCAACCCAGTTGCGCCTTGAATATTCATCCCTTCATACAGGCGATTGATTGTTAGTGTGCTGATACAGCGTCCTGTCTTCACATCCCATAGTTTAATCGTGCGGTCGTAACTGCCGCTAATGAGGATTTGACCGTCAGAGCTAAAGAGGACTGACGTCACCCAACTAGTGTGTTCGCACAATGTTTGAAGGCAGTGACCCGTTTTCATATCCCACAAGCGGATGGTTTTATCATCACTGCCA
>Ga0070738_10001315_pt1 | contig 51655 bp, 43 predicted proteins | sample Coa_R2_2_FD_66446 | JGI IMG/M metagenome (GOLD analysis project Ga0070738, IMG submission 66446) | Surface soil microbial communities from Centralia Pennsylvania, which are recovering from an underground coalmine fire - Coalmine... | ecosystem: Environmental > Terrestrial > Soil > Unclassified ... | reverse complement strand
GCTGGCTTTGGTCCTGGCATCGCGGCATCCTTTCCGTGCCAAGATCTTTTGCGGAGTTCGCCTCCCTTTACCAAAGTGTTGCACTAACTACGACGTTATTTGTGAAACGGACCACTTAGTGTGTTCACTCCTTGCCGACGAGCGCGGCGTCCTTCGTGCCTCCGAAGCCTACGTTCCACTCGGACTCGTACCGCACCTCAGTGTCGGTGAACTTCAGCCGGATGGTGACGACGAACGGCGTCTCGGTGAAGCACACCTTCGCGGTGAACGTGTCGTTCGCGGTCCAGGCACCGGCTGCGGCCGCCGGTTGCTCAGGCATCCGGCCCCAGGCCGCACGCCCCTTCTGCCACGTCCCAGCGCCGCAGACGATCCGCCGGTCATCGCCCGCGACTCGTGCGACCAGCGTCACCGCGCCGTCCTTTCCGGATTCGAGCGTAATCGACTCGAACTTCCCATCGTTGGCCGGGAATGTGTATTTCTTCCCCGCGATCTTGGGCGCTGTGCCCTTGCCCTGCGGCATCCGGATGGTAAGGCTCTTCAGCGTGCCAGCGAGTTGCTTTGCGGCTTCTTCGTCGGCCGGGAGTGGTGACGGCTTCAGCGCCGGGAGCAGTTTGTCCCAGATCAGGTTCAGAACTGTCTGCATGTCGCGGAGGCCTGATGTGATCGCGATGACTGCGTCCTGCTCGGGGAGCACGATGCAATACTGCCCGAATGCGCCGTCGCCGCGATAAGCGCCGTGCCGACACCGCCAGAACTGATACCCATACCCCTGGTCCCAGTCGCTCGTCGGGTTGCTCCCGTTGGACGTCTGCCGGGCCGTCGCCGCGTTCACCCACGCCTCCGGCACGAGTTGCTTGCCGTTCCACTTCCCCTTCTGCAGGTAGAGTTGGCCGAACTTCGCGATGTCCTCGGTCCGCACGCTCAGGCCGTACCCGCCGGTCGCGATTCCCTGCGGGCTCTTCTCCCAGGTCGGGTTCGCGATTCCGAGTGGGTCGAACAGGCGCGGTTTGAGGTAGTCGAGCAGGTTCTCGCCGGTCGCCTTCTGGACCGCTCCTGAGAGCATGTACGTGGCCGATGTGTTGTAGAGGAAGTGAGTGCCCGGCTTGAACGGTACGGGTTGCGCGAGGAACGTCTTGGCCCACGGTTCGGTCGATTTGCGAGCGGGTTCGGCCTGTTGCCCGGTGGACATGCGAAGCAGGTCACTCAGGCGCATCGCCTTCAGGTTGGCGCTCGGCGCGGCCGGCGCGTCGTCGGGGAAGAACTTCAGCACCGGGTCGTCAACACTCAGCTTCCCTTCCGCGGCGGCGATACCGACGGCCGTTGATGTGAAACTCTTGCTGAGCGAGAACAGCATGTGTGGGCTCTCGGCCGCGTACGGTGCCCACCAGCCCTCCGCGACGACGTGACCGTGACGGACGAGCATAAAACTGTGGAGCGAGTCGATGTCCTTGTCGGCCGCCTCGACGAACGCGCGGACGGCCGGGGACGAGACGCCTTGTGATTCCGGGTTGGCGCGCGGCAGGTCGGCCCCGACCGCAGGGGCCGCGGCCAGAACCAGGAGAGCGGCGACGGAAAGAATTCTCATGGGATGACCTCATTTATGATCGGGCTGATACTGTCTGGTTTTCAACGAGCCACGACTGCTTGGGAGTCTTTGAAGTGTGGTCCGGTCGCCGCAAGCGGCGAAAGGCAATGTCGCTCACGCAGTGAGCGACCCGCTCGCTCCGCGAGCGGGTCAGTCTGAAGCCGGCAACTGTGAACCCCATAGTTCTTTGCAAAACAGACATCTCTTCCGGGCCCTGTATCGGGAAGCGAGGAACGATCCGCAAAGTCTGCAGCGGCGATCAGGCCAGGATTTCATTTACCACGCGGCCGCTCACGTCGGTGAGCCGGAAATCGCGCCCGCTATAGCGGTACGTCAATTTCTCGTGGTCCAGGCCGAGCAGATACAGGATGGTCGCGTGCAGGTCGTTGACGCTCACCTGCCCATCCACCGCCTTGAAGCCATACTCGTCGGTCGCGCCGTGAGTGAACCCACCCCTCACGCCGCTACCCGCCATCCACATCGTGAACCCGTAGTGGTTGTGGTCCCGGCCGTCGCCGTTTTCCGACACCGGAGTGCGCCCGAATTCGCCGCCCCACACCACGAGTGTGTCGTCGAGCAGGCCCCGCTGGCGCAGATCCTTGAGCAGGGCCGCGATCGGGCGGTCGATCTCTCCGCACTTCTTCTTCAGTTCCTCGTTGATCCGGGCGTGGTGGTCCCACCCGCCAAGCGACAGTTGCACGAAGCGCACGCCGCGTTCGACCAGACGCCGGGCCAGCAGGCACCCGCGGGCGAACTCGCCGGTGCCGTACGCCTCGCGTACCCGAAGCGGTTCGCGACGGACGTCAAACGTCTCGCTGGCTGCCGACTGCATCCGGAACGCCGTCTCCATCGCCTTCACACGAGCCTCCAACTGCGGATCGTTCCCGTTCGCCGCTGCGTAGGACTTGTTGAAGCTCTGGAGCGCATCGAGTTGTCGTCGCTGATCGTCAGTGCTGAGGGCCGGGTTCTTGAGGTGCCGGATCATCTTCTCCGGGTCGGCTTCTGTGGTCGAGACGCGGGTGGCCTGGAACTGACCGGGCAGGTAGCCGCTCCGCTCGAACCCGGTCTGGCCGAACCCGCCCCCAAGCGAGACGAACCCCGGCAGGTCCGCGTTCTCCGAGCCGAGGCCGTATGACACCCACGCCCCGATCCCCGGATGAACCGCGTCGATCCGGCCAGTCGCGAGGTAGTTGGCCGCTGGCGAGTGATTCGGGTTGATCCCATGAACGGCTCGGAGCACGCACAGTTCGTCGGCGCACTCTCTCACGTTTGGCAGCAGGTCGCTGACCGGCAGCCCGGACTTCCCTCCCGGGCGGAACTTGAACGGGGACGGGAGCAGACCGCCAGTCACGCGTTCGGTGCGTAGGTTGGCTCCGCCGGGACGCTCCCCGGCGTGCCTGGCGAGGGCTGGCTTCGGGTCGAACATGTCGAGGTGCGACGGGCCACCGGCCATAAACAGGAAGATGACTCGCCTGGTCCGCGCCTTGAAGTGCGGTTTACGCGTCGGAGCGGCGGGCGCCTCGGCGGCTTGTAGGTAGCTCGCCAGCCCGAGTAACCCGGCGCTGCCACCAAGTTCGCGAAGGAATGAGCGGCGAGTTGGTCCGAATGGATCGGCGGCACTGAACAAGTTCATGGGTGTCGGGTTAGTTCAGGAACAGGAATTCGTTGCTCGTGAGGAGAGCCTGGGCGAGTAGCGCCCACGCGGGCGGATCGTCCTTTCGTACCGGGCGGATCAGCTTCAGGGCAGTGTCCTGTTCCGCGGTGGTCGGGTCACGCTGGAGCGTTCGCCGAAACAGAACCTTCACCCCCTCTTCGCTCGACTTCCCGTCCGCAGCCTTTGCTAACCATGCAGCCGCCTGACGAACGAACGGGCTATTGAGGAAGTAGAGTTGCTGGACCGGGGTGGTCGTGTGCTCTCGCTTCTCCCCGTGAGTCTTCGGGTCGGGCAGGTCGAACAGCCGGTGAATGTCAGACGCGCGCTGCCGGCTCACCTTGCCGTACACCGTCCGCCGGACGCTCTTCGGAGAGTCCAGGTCGTCCGATGGCCCGCCGCCAGCGAGGTCGAGTTGCCTGCTCACCTGGAGCATGGCGTCACGCCACGCTTCCAATTCCAGGCGCTTGCGAGGGGCCCGCCAGAGCAACCGGTCGTCCGGGTCCGCAGCCGCGGCGGTTTCGTCGTGCCGGCTCGATTGCCGGTACACCGCGGACAGCACCAGTTCCCGGACCAGCCACTTCACCGACCACCCCTTCGCAACGAACCGGGCGGCGAGGTCATCGAGTAGATCGGGGTGGCTCGGGCGGTCGCCGAGCACGCCGAAGTTGCTCGGGGTGGTTACGAGAGGGCGGCCGAACACCCAGCCCCACATCCGATTCACGAATACCCGTGCGGTCAATCCGGCCGCGTCGGTCACGATCGCGTCGGCCAGTTCGCGGCGTCCGCTCCCTTCTTTGAAGGATCGCCCCCCGCCGACCGAGAGCACCTCCAGAAACCGACGTGGAACCACCGGGCCCGGGCGTGCCGGGTTCCCGCGGATGAAGACCGGAAGGTCGCGATACTTACCCGGTTGGTAGTCGATCACCGTCCACGCCGGGTCGTCACCGTTGACCCACGTCCCGGCGTCCCGGACCACGTTCGCGGTTGGGCCGGTGTCGAGCTTCTTTTCCTTTTTCTTGAGGTCCGCAACCCGCGCCTCGAACATTTTAATCTGTTGCTCGAACGGTGCAGTTTCCTTCTTCTCCTTGAGGGCCGTCCCGCGCATTTCCTTCGCGTAGCCGAGCCGCATGTTCGCGTCGAGCAGATCGAGCCGGACGGTCGTCAGGGCATCCTGGCTCGCGTCGGCGTCTGGCTTGAGTGGCCGCTCCGCGAGCTGAGTGTTCGCCATTACCCCGGCGAGCGCGTAGTAGTCGGCCGTGGAGATCGGGTCAAACTTGTGGTCGTGGCACCGGGCACACGCGACCGTCAGCCCCAGGAATCCGCGCGTGATCGCATCCACGCGTTCGTCCCACTCGTCGGCGACGATCTCCGCGATCACCTCCTTCGAGAGTTTCGGTTCCTTGTGATAGACCGGCGAGAGCCCCAGAAACCCCAACGCGGCGTAGTCCTCCGGCTTGGTGCCCGGGAACAGGTCGGCGGCGAGTTGGAGGCGGATGAACCTGTCGAACGGCGTGTCGGTGTTGAATGCGCTGATCACCCAGTCGCGGTAGCGGTACGGGAACCGCGGGGGTTTGCATGTCGCTTCGCTGGTGGAATTATCCTCGGCGTATCGAGCGACGTCGAGCCAGTGCCGCCCCCACTTCTCCCCGAATCGAGGTGAGGTGAGTAACTCATCCACCAGGCGCTCGTAGGCGTCGGGCCGGGTGTCGGCGATGAACGCCTCGACCTGTTCGGACGTGGGCGGGAGACCGATCAGATCGAAGTACACACGGCGGATGAGTGTATGGCGGCCGGCTTCAGGGCTGGGGGCGAGCTTCTGCTCGTCGAGCTTCTTCAGGATGAAGTAGTCGACCTTCCGGATTGGCCACTTCGGATTCGAAACTTTCGGTACCGACCGCTCGGCAACGGGCTGGAAGGACCAGAACTTCCGGGATTCGCCGACGGTGCGGGCGGTCGCGGCGGGGAGCGGCGCGCCCATCTTTACCCACTGACGGAGGGCGGTGATGGTAGCGGCCGGAAGTTTCGCCTTTGGGGGCATCGCCGGGGCGTCCGGCGCGTGCTCGATGGCCCGTAGGAGGAGACTGTCCTCGTCCTTCGCCTTGACGAGCGGTCCCGAATCGCCGCCCTTGCGAATACCGTCCGGAGTGTCGAGCGTGAGCCCGCCCTTCGCCTTTTTCGTGACTGTCGAGTGGCAAGTGTAGCAATGCTCGGCGAAAACAGGCCGGACCTTCTTCTCGAAGTAATCGCTGCCGTCATCGGCTCGCCCGCCGGACGGTAGGAAGCCGACGAACAACAGGGCCGCGACGGACCACGCTCGATGGCAGGCCGCCGCGGCCGACCGGGCAGCATTGGTCGGCAGAGGGTTAGCGTACATGACCGTTACCGGGTGTGGGCACCGGATTGTGGCGAGCCTCGTCAGGTTACAGTATAAGGCCGGCGCCGGGGACGGGATAGACTCGGGCGACGCTCCTGCCACTCGGTGGGAAGGTTCCTTCGGACCTGGAACAGCCTCGGGACTACGGTTCCCGAAAGAACCTTCACCAATGCGTTATTTGATGATCTTGCACTTCGGTAGCGCCTTCTAGAGTTCCTTCACGCCCGCGTCCGTAACGCTCTCACAGTCCGTTAAGTCGAGGAAGGTAAGGTTCTTGAACGCGACCATTGCTATCAGACCGGTGTCGGTCACGGCAGTGTTCGTCAGATCGAGAGTGGTGAGGTTCTTGAGCGCCGCCAATTCAGTCAGCCCGACATCTGTCACCTGAGTGAATCCGAGGTTAAGGGAAGTGAGAGACTTGATCGCTGCCAATTCCTTCAAACCCTTATCAGTGACTTTCGTCCGGCCGAGGTCGAGCGTGGAGAGGTGCGTGAAGGCGACCAGTCCCTTGAGACCGGCGTCGGTCACGCGGTTGCGAGACAGGCGGAGGGAGGCGAGATGCCGCAACCCGGTCAGTGCTGTCAGGCCAGCGTCCGTCACTTCGGTGAAACTCAAATCGAGCGTCGTCAATTTCGTCAGCGCGGCCAGTTCCTTGAGTTCCGTATCTGCCACGAAGGTGTAACTCAAGTCGAGCGTGGTGAGGTTCTGGAGCGGGGCCAACGCTCGCAGTTCCGTTTCCTTCGGAGCACCAGCCAGAGCCACCTGAACCACTGGCTTACCGGGCCGCTTGTCGTCGCGTGTGACCTTTCCGCCGAGCTTCTCCACAAACGCGGCAGCCTTGTCTTCGGCGTCGTCGGCGCGAGCGGGCTCGCACACGCTCCACACAAGGCACGACGCAAACACGCGCAACGCGAACCGTAACATGAGCAATCCTCCCATGTCGCAGTGCCCGAACTGTTCTCAGCATGACCGATCCACCGACCGTTGCAAGCGAGGAAGCCGCGTCGGACGATTCAGGCAATTGTTTTGGCTTGGGCGTTGCGCTGAATCGGGTACTCTCTTCGAAGTTGGGTATTGTTCGTGCCGGTGCCGCGAACCGGCCATGTCTTTTGTTTTTCCCAGTTGACGGACTGTTGTGCTGATCGTTCTGGAGCGCAAGAAGAAGTAGCGGAGTCAGAACTGGCCCTGAGCGAACGCCAGGAGGAACCCCGCGCCGATGGCGGTGGGCGGCAATCGGTGTTTGGGAGAATGGAACGAGGTGTGTAGAAAGGCAAAAAGACCGGCCGCAGATCGTCGAGGCGTCGCCCATTCACCTCGTTGATCGCGGCCGGTCTGAAGTGAAGAATAGCTCCGGTGCGGCCCAGATCCAATCCCTCTCCGCAAAAATCCGACAGTCGCAATCGGGCGCGCCCGATTCTCGGACAATTCACGAGTCCGTGTTCTTGCATCACAATCATCGACTTCGCGCAACAATCACAACAGTAAAGGTTTGCAATGAATATGCAATTCCTGAGCGGAGCCATCGACTCTTCTGCTAGGATTGCAGCGTCACACGCCAAACCACAATGACCCTCGCACCTGCCGTTGGCTCACCATCGGCAGGTCGCTGGTCCGCTTTTGGGACCATGTTCCGGTTTGCCCTCGGAACGCCGCTCGAGTTGGGTTGAGGCCGCCCTCTGCGCCCTCGCTTCCCCGACTCGGGCGGTTTGCTTTTTCCTCACCCGAAAAGGCTCGGTGTCTTCTCCGCTTCCGTCCGGCCGATCACTAACCCTTCTTGGCCTTTGGGTTGGCTCGGACAATGTCAGTCTTGCGCCCTTCACGTCCACCTCGTCTGCCTCGATCTGAGCCCACGGCCATCCAGGTACGCGACGCAACGGGAAAATCATCGACACGCGATGCGTCGCGCGGGTACAGTGAGTCCAGTAGCATTCGGCCATCGGCCCGCCGTCGACGTCCCGCCAGTCACCCAATCCCATGATCCGAGTCGCTTTCATCCCGCTCATCATCGCCTTCGCGTTCGCATCGCCTACCGCACGGGGCGACGAGCCCGCGGCGTTCAAGGCGAAGGTCAAGCCGCTGATCGAGGCGCACTGCGTCGATTGCCACGGTCCCGATGTGCAGAAAGCCAATCTGCGACTCGACAACCTCTCGCCAGAGCTCCGCGACGAGCGCACGGCCGCGATCTGGACCTTGGTTCACGACAAGCTCGTGTCTGGTGCCATGCCACCGAAAAAGCGCGCACGCCCCGACCAAACAGACCTCACAGCTGCGACTACCTGGCTGCGCACTGAGCTTCACACGGCCTCGCTGGCACGCCAGCAGAAGAACGGCCGAGTCGCAGTCCGGCGGCTCAACAGCACCGAATACGAGAACACAATCCGCGACCTGCTCGGCACCAACATCAAGCTGAAAGAACTCCTGCCCGAAGACAACTCTGCTGCTGGGTTCGACAACGTCGGTGCCGTGCTCGATGTATCGGCCACGCACCAGTTGCTCTACCTCGAAGCGGCCGAGAAGGCGGTCTACTCGGTAGTCCCGCCGCACCCGCCGATCCCGTTCACCGACAAGCGGACTGGGAAGGACATGACGGAGAAGGGGCCGAACTTCCGCCAGACCCTCACGCGAAGTTGCTTACTCAAAGGCGATGCGCTGGTGTTCTACAGCAAGTTGCCGCGATACGGATTGTGCGCCACGGCCAGCGTGCCCGCCGCAGGCCGCTACAAGGTACAAATGTCGATCGCCGCGGTCGGAGCGGACAACCGAGCGGTCCCGGCCGCGTTCATGGTCGTCGGCACGGGGCGCGAAGATCCGGTTCTGCGCGACATGCGTGACATCCAGCCCGGCAAACCAACTATCGTCGAATACGAAGTTGATCTGGAACGCCGGGAGGCGTTCGTGGTGAACTTGCTCGCGAACTGGGACATCCGCGCATTCAAGAAGCCCATTGAGGAGTACACCGGTCCGGGGTTGCTCGTGGAGTGGCTCAAGATCGAAGGACCGGTCGGCGCGTGGCCGCCGAAAAGTTACGACAGTCTGTTCGCGGGAGTACCGCTGAAGCCCCGGTCGGTCGCGAAGGCGGAGAGCGAGAGGAAAGTTCCACCGAAGATTCCGGCGACGCGCAGCGAGTACGCGTGGGCGAACGACCCGCTCGTCCCCGCATCCGCAAAGCCGAAAGAAGACGCCGAACGGCTCATCCGGGCGTTCCTCTCGCGTGCGTTCCGCCGTCCGGTCAGTGAGGAGATGCAGAAGCATTTTGTCGCAGGCGTTCACGACAAGCTCGACAAAGGCTACACGTTCTTCGACGCGATGACCTACGGCTACAAGTCCATCCTGGCGTCGCCGCACTTCCTGTTGCTCACCGAACCCGTGACAAACGGGCCGAAGCTCGACGACTACGCGCTGGCGTCGCGGTTGTCGTACTTCCTGTGGTCCACGCTCCCCGACGAGGAACTTCTGACGCTGGCGAAGAAAGGGGAGCTGTCGAAACCCACAGTGCTGCGTGCCCAGATCGACCGAATGCTCGGCTCACCCCTCGCAAAGCGGTTCACTGAGAACTTCGTGGGCCAGTGGCTCGACCTCCGCAAGATCAACGCCACGATCCCGGATCCGCACCTGTACGGTGACTTCGACGGCACGCTGCTCTGGGCGATGCCACAAGAAACCACCCTCTTCTTCGAAGAAGTGCTGAAGAACGACCGGAGCCTCCTGGAGTTCGTCAATTCCGACTGGACGATGCTCAACGAGCGGCTGGCGAAGCACTACGGCATCCCGGGTGTGTTCGGAAACGACCTCCGCAAGGTTGCGCTTCCGCCGGGCAGCCACCGCGGGGGCGTGATGACTCACGCGAGCGTTCTGAAGGTCACCGCGGACGGCACCCGTACCTCTCCGGTACTTCGCGGCAAGTGGGTGCTGGAGAAGATCGTCGGCAAGCCGCCTGCACCCCCTCCGCCGGACGTGCCGAGCATTGAGCCGGACATTCGCGGCGCAACCACGATTCGCCAGCAGCTTGACAAACACCGCAACGTCGCGTCGTGTGCGTCATGTCACGTCCACATCGACCCGCCGGGGTTCGCGCTGGAGAGTTTCGACCCGATCGGCGGCTGGCGCGACTTCTACCGTGCCACCACCCGAACCCCCAAGGGCGTGGTGAACATCCCGGGCTACACAGGCCGGCCGTTCTTCCGCGGACCGGATGTCGAGACCGGTGGATTGACGCCCGACGGCAAGAAATTCGCCAACATCGACGACTACAAGAAGATCCTGCTCGCGGACAGGGACCAGATCGCGCGTAACCTTACACAAAAGCTTCTTGTGTACGCGACCGGCGCTGACATCCAGTTCGCGGATCGTGAGGTAGTAGAAGAAATTGTGATCGCTCTCCGCACCAAGAATTACGGCTTCCGCACTCTGATCCACCAGGTGGTGCAGAGCCGGGTGTTTCTGAACAAGTAACTTGGGGAAATCCGAAATGCCGCTCAAGCCACTCGACCGCCGGACCCTCCTGCGCTCCGCGGGCGTCGCCATCGGGCTGCCGTTCCTCGATGCGATGCTCCCCGCGTGCGCCAGAGCCGATGCGAAAAAGGCCGTTGCGCCGCAGCGTATGCTGCTCGTCGGCCGCCCGCTGGGGATGTATACGCCGTACTTCTTTCCGGAGAAGGCGGGCAAGGACTATGAGCCGAGCCGCTATCTGAAGCTCCTCAAGGCCCACCGCGAGCACTTCACCGTGTTCTCGGGCATGTCGCACCGGTACCCCGCCGGACACTTCGCCGAAGTCGGGCTGTTCACCGGCGTCCACCCCGACAACATCCGCCCGAATGAGATCCGCAACGGCATCTCGCTCGATCAAGAGGCCGCTGCGCACATCGGTGGGCAAACGCGGTTCGCCTCGCTCGTACTGGGGGGCGGGGACGCAGCCTGGAACCGGCGTGGAGTGCGCGTTCCGTCACAGTCTCGGGCAACACAGGTGTTCAAGCAACTCTTCGTCCGCGGCACGCCCGAGGAAGAGGCGCGCGAGATGCGACGAATTCGCGACGGCCAGAGCATTCTGGACGGCGTCCGCGAGCAGGCAAAGACACTCAGCGGCAAACTGGGCGAGGCCGACCGCGCCCGGCTCGATCTGTACCTCGCGTCGATCCGCGAGGCCGAACAGCGGTTGCAGCAGGACGAGAAGTGGAGCCAGACGCCAAAACCCGCCGTGAAACCGGCGACACCGGTTCAGGATTTTGGCGGCCCGCAACTGCTCCAGCGCAGCCGGCAGTGGTTCGACCTCGTGCAACTCGCGATCAAGACCGATTCCACGCGGGTGATCTCGCTCTGGCTCGGCTCGCAGGAGCGGCCGGAGATCGAGGGCGTCACGATCCCGCATCACGATGCCTCGCACCACGGTCAGGAACCTGCCAAACTCGAACAGCTCGCGCTCATCGAAGAAGCGGAACTGAAGGTATTGGGCACGTTCCTCGACTCGATGAAGGCCGCCACCGAGGGCGAGCACACTCTGTTGGACCGCACGGCGATCTTTTACGCCAGCAACCTGGGCAACTCGTCGTCGCACGACAACACCAACCTGCCGATCCTGCTCGCCGGCGGCGGGTTCAAACACGCCGGTCACGTCGCGTTCGACCGCAAAAACAACACACTGCTCTCGAATCTGTACGTGCGGTTGCTGCACCAGATGGGTATCGAGGCGAAATCGTTTGGCGCCAGCACTGGCGTGATAAGCGAAGTATGACCCGGCGCCTCTTCGAAATGGAAACCCCAATGCGACATAACCTGTTCAATCGCGTGGCGACCGCTGCGGTTTTGGCGTTCACCGCGCTGAACGCGCCTGCGGCTGATCCAGCGCCGAAGGCGGACGCGAACGAGTGGTGGCTCGCGGTTGGGCATGGCGGGCACCGGATGCTGTCGCGCGACGGCAAGGCGTGGGAGAAACGCGCTTCCTGGGGCCAGCCCAAGCACGACCAGAACGACCTGAACGTGGCCGCGAACTTCCGGGGTGCCTTCTACGCTGGCGGCGGGTATTTCAGCGGCCGGCTCACAGCGACCCGCGACGGTGAGAAGTGGTCCGACGGTGTGCTGCCCGCCAGTTCGCCAATCTTCGGCCTCGAAGTACTGGACGACGTGTTATATGCCATCGACCTCCGCGGCGCGGTGTTCAAGACCGCAGATGGCGAGAAGTGGGAGTTAGTGGCGCGGGCCGAGATGCCGAGTAAGACCCACTGGGTCCGCGGCACAGCGCAGGGCAACGGCATTATCCTCGGCTCCGGAGACTACGGCCCGGCAGTCGCCTTCGACCCGAAGACCGGGAAAATCACCGTCACCCAAATGGCCGGGCAGGTGGACAAGAACGCGACGTGGCAGCGGGTGGCGTTCGGCAACGGGGTCTTCGTGGTCAGCGGGCAAGCTGGGTTGCTGACCATGACCAAGGACGGGAAGACCTGGGAGAACAACAAGACCGACCCGGACCGAGGCGATGTTCAGTGCGTCGAGTTCGCCGGCACGGAGTTCCTCGCGACCACGACGAAGGTCACGTTGCGTTCGGCGGACGGCAAAAAATGGACGGAGACGAAGGCTCCGCCGGCCCGGCAGGTGCGGCGGGTCGGGGAGTGGCTGTACACCTCAACCTATGCCCCCAGCAAACTGGCCCGCAGTAAAGATGGTGGCAAGACCTGGGAAACGCTGTCAAACGAAGGCGGGTGGCACTTCAAGGCATTCGCCCGCGGCCCCCTCGCCGGTGGGCCACCGCCGAAGGCCCCCGGCAACCCCAAACCTCCCGCCAAGTGATCTCCCGACGTCCATTGGGCCGAGTGATCTTCTTCAGGACCGTTACTTGAGCAGTGTCTTGAGTGGCTTGTCGATGGCATCGGCCCAGATGCCGTACCCCTTCTCCGACAGGTGGAGGGCGTCCGGCATCACGTCAGCAGGGAGGGTGCCGTCGTCGGTCAGGAACTTCTTGCCAATGTCCAGATAGACCACCGCTTTTCCGTCAGCGATTTTGGCGATGGCCTCGTTCGCCTCGGCGATCTTCTTGCGGAAAGCAGTCCCCGCCGTCTTGTCCCGCGGGAAGATGGCAAGCAACAGCACCTTCGCGTCCGGAGCCTTCTTTCGTACGCTCGCCACTACCGCCTTGACGCCCTTCGTGACATCGGCGGGCGAGTCACTGGTCAGCCCGAAGTTGTTCGTCCCGATCATGAGGACGACGGCCTTCGGCTTGATCCCGTCGAGGATACCGTCGTTGAGCCGGTACAGCACCTCGCGGGTGGTGTCGCCACCGATCCCGTAGTTCACGGCATTCAGCGGCTCGAACCGCTTTTTCCACACCGGAGCACCGGCCCCGCCCCACCCTTGAGTGATGGAATCGCCCAGGAACACCACGTCCACGCCGCCCTTCTTGGTTCGGGCGAGGTGCCCAGCATGCAGCTTCTTCCAGGTTTCGACGGACATCCAGGGGTATTCTTTCGACCGCGGGGCGGGCTCCCACGCCGCGTCTTTCGCAGTGGGCTGTGCGGCAACGGCCAAGAGGGTAAAGACAAGTGCGTGCATTGGAACTCCGATTGGTGAGTCTGGTCGCTCGGCCTTATCCTAGCTGCCGAGAGTAGCAGTGACTGCCCGCGCCCGGATCGATATGAGCTGCTTTTACGTATCCGCCGAGAACGAGATGTTTCAGCCCGCGATGCCGGACTCGTACTGTCGGCCGCTTTGTGACCGGATAAGAAAGTGGGTTTACGGGAAGTGCTCAATGGACTGCCCGCCGGTCGGAAACGAAACCGGCTGGACTCTTTTACGTCTCTCCAAGTCACTGGTTTGACGTTACGCGGGTTACCGCTTGGCCGGCTCAGCGTTCCATACTTTGATGTCGTCGAAGTATCCGTCTTTGCCCGCGACCCCCAACTCGATCTTCGATTTGGTCGGGTGTGCTATTCCCGACGACTTGAGGTAACCAGCGGGCTTGCCGTCGATTGTCACGCGCATCTCATCGCCCACTGTCTCGACCACCAGCGTGTACCACTTCCCCTGTTCGAGTTTCACCGGGTAGGTCGCACTGCGCCCGACGAGCAACTTGGCCACCTCAGCCTTCTTCGCCGGATCTTTCTTCATCTCGTAGATGTCGTTTTTCATCCCCCCGTCGCGTTCGTCAATGAGCGTGACACCTTTGAGGCGCACCTGCGCCCGGCAGATGTGTCCGTAGTGCGCGCCGGTGTACTTCCGGTCGTCGAACTCGACGTCGATCATCGTCGCACCGTCGAATTTGATCTTCACTTCCACCACACTGTCTTTCGTGGGTATCTCCAGGCCGTGGACCGCGGCGTGCGCCTTGACCACGCCCTTCCCGTCCGCGGTTGGCATGTCCTTGTCACGGGTCTGCGTCCCCTTGAGCGTGCCCTTCTCGAACGTGAAGGTCGGAACAACCTTGTGCCATTGCTTGGCGGGTTGGGCCGACTCGAAGTCGTCGGAGAACAGCAACTCCTTCTTGACGGCGAGCGATTTCTCCGGCACCGGAGCGGGGTCGGCAGCTGTGGCGAGAGCCGCAACCGAAAGAAGGGCGAACAGACAGAGTGGCGGTTTCATGGACGTTTCCTGGAAGTGTGCGGCAGGCGGGTTGGCGACATGGTAGATACCGAGACACGGGCCAGCAAGAATATCTCGCCGAATTGGCGTGAAGCTGTGCGCCACGCGGGGTCACAGACAACAGGACGGATCCCGTATCAGTGGCATCGGCATGTCGGACGAGACGGGTAATAACAAGACCAACTGGAAACGGATGTCCGTTTCCAGTTGGCCTCAATCGACACATCGCTACCCGGACAGGCACGTAGATCGTTACGGCGACCGCTTCAACACTTCGAACTTGACGACTTCCTGTGCGAGGACTTTATGGTTGGCGTCCGCCAGTTCGATCAGGATTTTGTGCGGTCCAGGGGATAAGTCGGCGACGATTATCGGATCGGCGGTCGTGTGACCCCAGTGCCAGGGTGTGTCGTCGACGGTCACGTGAAGATGCCCGATCCGTGGCGACACGGCAGCCGCATCTGGGCCGAATACCGGCACGATCTGCAGATTCTCGGTGCGGAACTGGATGATAGCGACCCCTCTCTCCAGCGGCCCCGGCTTCGGGGGCTCGATGATAATCTTGGCGGCTGGCTGTCCCGCGATCGGTGCGGCGGCTGGAACGTCTCGCTCGGTCGGAACCGAACTGACCGGGCGCTGGGCTTCCGCGAACGGAAGAACCTGCGCACCACTGGCGAGGAAGACCAAGGCGGAAATTGCTACGACCGCCGAAGCGACGAGAGTGCTGACGAATTGCGATGCTGTGAACATGGCCATGCTCCTTTCGAAAGCAAGGGGCGAGCGTTGGGGACGATCCTCTCACACCAGGGGAACTACGCCGCACGGGACACTGCGAGGAACCATTGCACCCCGGCCTCGAACAGCCGATCCGCTTCCTGCTTCTGAAGCTGGTCGCGAGACATCTTGGGGTCGAGTTCGCGTGATATCTGTTGCGGGGAGGGAGCGTTCGGTTCGGGGGACTTCGCAAGTGTGAAGGCGTTCATGACGATCTCCGGTTCAGATGGTCGCGATGAGTAACTGACCGGGTATACTGGCGGCATGGTTGCATCTTGCAACTAAATTTCAATTCGCACCGGTCTGCGAAAAGCGCGAGTTGGCAGAAATGGCCCAGTACCCCAAATCGCATCGGCCAAGAGCCGACGCAAAAAAGTGATGTCCCTCGCGATTGCTCGCGGCACTATGTAAGTACTCGTGCTGAAGGCCCAATCATGACTGATCGGCGGATGAGCGATCGCCTGCGATGCGCCGCCCAGCTTCTTGGCCAGGCGGAACGGCAACCCGATGACGCATCGCTGCTCGAACGGTTGGCCCGTGACCGCGATCCCGCGGCGTTCACCGAACTGCTGAAGCGCCACGGCCCAGCGGTGTGGGCGGTGTGTCGGCGTGTCACCCGCACCGAGACCGACGCGGAGGACGCGTTCCAGGCCACCTTTCTTGTTCTCGTTCGTGACGCGATGCGGGTGCGGAAGGCGTCTTCCGTCGGGAGTTGGCTGTACGGCGTCGCAGCCCGCCTCGGTGGGCGTCTGCGTGCCACGACCAGCCGGGTACCGGACCCCGACCGCCTCCCCACCCCCACCGCACCTCCCGACCCTGTCGCTGGCCTCAGTTGGAGTGAGGTGCGCGCTGCGCTCGATGAGGAACTGGGCCGGCTATCCGATTCACTCCGCGCGCCCGTGCTGCTGTGCTACTTCGACGGGCTGACCCAGGAGGAGGCGGCCGCGGTGCTTGGGTGGCGGCCTCGCACGGTGAAGGCACGGGTAGCCCGCGCGCGCAAGCTGTTGCGAGAGCGACTCACGCGCCGCGGGATCGAACTCCCCGTAGCTCTCGCGGTTCCTCTGTTGAGCGCTGGGGTGCTGGCCGCTGTTCCACCACGACTTTGCACTGGACTTTCGGTCGCGGCCGCCGACCTCATCTGCGGCCGGCCCCCCAATGACGCCGTGTCGCCTACCGCGCTCGCCCTCGCCCGAACCGAGGTTGCTACCATGTCCCTGGCTCGGATTGCCATCCTGCTTGCTGCTGCGGTGGGCTTGCTCGCCGCCGGGTCACTGCTGGGTCGGCCAACCGACGCAGTCATGCCGCCCCAAGCTGTACGAGCCGACCCTCCATCTGCCGCCGAACCCGAACTGAAGCCTCCGGCCAGCGCGGTGCGGATCGGTACGACCCGGTTCCGACCAGCGGCCGGCTGGCACAAGAAGGTATTCTTCACCGCTGACGGAAAGACCCTCGTCGCCCCACTGGAGAGCAAGGTCGTCGAGTTGTGGAACCCGGAGACTGGTCTGCGAACCCACGAGATCCCCGTTCCCAGTTCGCTTATTTACGACTCCGATTACTTCGCGAGAGGAAACATCCTGGCTCTCTTCGGTTTCCGCTTACCGGATAACCCGGCAGAGAAGACCGAGACAACGGTCTGGCTGGTCGATACCGCCACCCGAAAGGTGCTGCGCGCGCTCCCCGTACCCGACTACGATCATTCCGTGCGTCACACGGTGCGATTTTCCCCCGATGGGAAGCGCCTGTTCATCTCGGTTGACACCTCGATTCGGGTCTGGGATGTCAAGAGCGGCGAGGAACTGATTCGCCAGAAGCACAAGGAGTGGCCGGACGTGTTCACCGTTTCGCCAGACGGCAAGACGATCGCGTTCGGGCATTTCGAAATCTACACCTGGAATTGGGACTCGGGAGAGGAACCGCGAAAGTTGGTCTCGCTGGGCGGCTTTGGGTCGGAGCATGCGTCCTTTGGACCAGACAACAAGACACTCTTCGTCGCGGCTCAAGGCGGGCGGGTGATGGTCTTCGATGTCGCTTCTGGCCGCCAGACCGGGACGCTCCATTTCGGCTCCTCGATCTTGAGGTGGGCGTTCAGCCCCGATGGGCGGACGCTCGCAACGACCTACTACGCTACGACTCCGGACAATGCGATGAGTCACGCGGTCGTCCTGTGGGATTCGGCAACGGGGAAGGAACTCGGTCGATTCTCCATCGGCCAAGCGACAGCGGAGAATGTCAGTTGGTCGCCGGACGGGACGCGACTGGCGTCTGCCACCGATTACCGACTGTGGGTATGGGACGTGAAGACGCGCAAGCCCCTCGGGCCATCGGAACCCGGTCACGAAGGGTTCATCACCGGGTTCGCCTTCGGTCCTGACGGCCAGTTGTACACCGCCAGCGACGACCACACCGTTCGTTCGTGGAACCCCACCACCGGTAAGCCCGATCTCGAACTGATCCACGACTACTGGGTGCGTGATGTGGCTGTTTCGCCCGACGGGTCGCTTGTCGCCGGCTCGTCGCTTCGCAACGACCTGCGAATATGGGACACGAAGACCGGCACGGAACGCTTCAAGTTGCTCGGCAACGGACGGATGGGTGGCCAGCGGAAGGTACGATTCACACCCGACGGCAAGCATCTGATCGCCTGGGGCGACGATCTCTATCTGCGAGTCTGGGACGTTCGCAACGGAAAACTCCTGGCCGAGCACCGCACACTCCCCGGCGGAATGACGGAATCGCAACTGGAAGACGACAGGAGGCAAGAGCATCTGATGGCGCTGAGCGCTGCCGATATCAGCGCGGATTGTTCGACCTTTGTCTTCTCTTCGCACCGTGGGGTACAGGTGTTCGACGTGAAGACCGGCAAACAACGCCTGAAGTTTGAAGGCGACCCAAACGGGGTCATGGCACTGGCTCTTTCGCCGGACGGCAAGCGCCTCGCGGTCGCCGGTCGCGAAAAGTCCATCCAGACTCGTCTGCCCGACGGCCGCACGCGTAACACCCCCGCGCCGGACCACCGGATCGCGGTCTGGGATCTCGCTACGGAGAAAATCGTCTGGGAGACAACAGTACTCGGTTGGTCGTCGCGGATCGCATTCTCACCAGACGGCAAGTTACTCGCGGAATTCGAGACGCGCGACCAGACGCGTGACGTCAAGTGCGCCGTCCGGGTGTGGGAAGCGGGAGACGGGAAAGACCTGGGCCGGATCGAACTGCCGAGCGTTGGGCACCATCTGGCCTTCGACCGAACCGGGAAGAAGTTAGCGGTTGCGTACAGGGATACCACGGCCACACTGTACGACTTGGAAACCGCACTCAAACCACCCACACCGAAGAAGTAAGAAGCGGTGGCGGAGACATAGAGAACGAGCTAACCACAGAGGCACAGAGACGCAGAGAAAACCGAGGAAAACAAGAATGAAGACGAAGACAAACAGAGTTCAAAAACTCTAATCTCTCCTGCTTTCTCTGTACCTCTGTGGTTAGTTCCTCTTCTGGATCTCTCATTCCCCAGTCACTTGATCGCCAATACGCCACCGGTTTTGAGGAGTACGCCATGGTCACGTTTGCTCTGGGGTTCCTCGCCGTGCTCCCGCCGCAGCCCGCACAGCCAGGCACAAGGCCGCCGGGGTTGGCGCCCGACTTGGCCCCGCCAGTGCAGGTTACCGCCAACGGCAAACCGATCGACGTCGAGCGCAGCGGACACGCCGCGCCGTTCGTCGGCGACTTCTACGGCGATGGCAAGCCCGCGCTGCTCGTCGGCCAGTATGACGGCGGGAAGCTCCGGATTTATCGGAATATCGGCACAGCCAAGGACCCGAAGTTCGGCGACTACGAGTGGTTCAAGGCCAGCGATGCGCTGGGTACCATCGAGCCGGGGTGAAACATCGGCTTTTGTCCACAGTTGGTGGACCTCGATAACGACGGGAAGGCCGATGTCATCTCTGGTTCGTGGCCGGGGCCGATCACCTGGTTTCGGCGCGAGGGCGACAAGTTCGCGGGCGGCGAGACACTCAAACACAAGAACGGCGAGCTGGTGAACCCTGCGGTCGGCTCACACGTATTCGCGTTCGACTGGGACGGTGACGGACTGCTCGACCTCATTATCGGCACCGCAGGTGGTGAGGTGTTGTTCGTGCCCAACGTCGGCACCCGGAACAACCCCGTATTCGGCGACCCGAAGCCGCTCACCGCGGCGGGCAAAAAACTCGAAATCGCGTCAGGGTGTGCGGCCCCAGTAGTCGCAGACTGGGACGGGGACGGCTTGCCGGACCTCATTGTCGGCGCGGAGGACGGTAGTGTCGTCTGGTTTCGCAACGAGGGGAAGCGGAAGGAGCCGAAACTGACTGCCGCGAAGACACTCGTGCCGCCCAGTCCGTCTCCGTGGGTGGGCGACAAGGCACGCAAACCTGGCGAGTGGGGCGTGCGGGCACGTCCGGCAGTGGCGGACTGGGACGGCGACGGAAAACTGGATCTACTTGTCGGCGACCTGTGCGGCTGGTACGAGGGGAAGCCGAAGGCGACCCCGGCCGAGGCAGCCGAGGAGAAGGATGCACTCGATCAACTCCCCACGCTGCGCAAGGAATGGGCCGCGGCCTACAAGGAGTTTGCTGCGATCTCTGACGTACCCGAACCCACAGACCCAACCGCGCGAAATGCACACCAGGCACAAGTTGACCGGCTGCGGACGAAGGTCACGCGATTAAAAGACGAGATCACACGCCTCCAGGAAGTGCGCGACCACTACGGGCCCGGGTCCATGCGCCACGGGTACGTCTGGCTCTTCAAACGGATCACACCCAAGCAGTAGTGCGAGTGGTGAGTGATTAGTGGTGAGTGGCCGTGCGGCCACGGGTGAGTGGTGAGTGTTTTGTTGGAGTCCCGGCTAAAGCCGGGGAAACGTATGCCGGCTAAAGTCGGGACTCCAACACCAGAAGCCCGAAGGATTCAACCGCCGCCGTGAGGAGATGCCATGACTGGAATGCGACTTGGTGTGGTGTGCAGTCTTGTCGTTGGGATCGGTTCCAGTCTCGCGAGTGCGGTCGATCCGCCGGCCAAAGTCGCCCCGCCACTCCGGCCGCCATCGGTTCGTTCGCTGGCGTATTCCCCGAACGGCAAGATCCTCGTCGCCGCAGTCGGGAGACGCGACGAGCCCGGGGCAGTCGTGGCGTGGGAGGTGGAGAGCCGGAAGCAGCTCTGGGTGACATTCGGGCCGCGCGGGTTCTCGTCGTTGTCGTTCGCCCCGGACGGCACGGCAGTGGTGTTTGCACATAGCGCCCCGACGGCGCTGCGTCTGGAAGCTGCCACGGGCAAGGAACTCAGTGCGATCGGCCCGCACCGGGTCGTGGTTCGGGCGGTCACGTACATTCCCACTACGGATCTCATCGCCACGGGCAGTGATGGCGTCATCCGGCTCTGGGATGCGAAGACCAGCAAGGTCGCGAAGGAACTCAAAGGCGGTCACCCGGCCGAGGTATCTGCACTGGTGGCTTCACCGGACGGGAAGTGGCTGATCTCCACTGGCCCGGACAGCACTCGCGCCTGGGATGTGGCCGCGGGTGCTGAACTCAAAGATGCGTTCAAGGAGGATCAGAGCCGCTGGTGGTACGGGATCACGTTCATCGCCTCGGATCGCATTCTGTTCGGAACCAGCTCGGGGGAGCAACGGATTCGTGAACTTCCTTCCGGCAAGGAACTGATGAAGTTCAAGAACGCGGGCGGTTACGACGGGATTGCATATTCGCCGACTGCGGGGCTGGCTGCATTCCACTGGCCAGATGCGACCAAAGCACACATCGTCGACTTGACCTTCCGCACCCCCACCGCTCTTGAATCGGCGCGCATCGAGAAACTCTTGCTGGAGTTCGACGACGATTCCTACCAGGTGCGCGTGGCTGCCTCAAAGGCGATGCGTGCGATAGGATCAGTGGCTGAACCGGCTCTTCGGAAGGCAATGGTGGATGGGCCGTCCGCGGAGGTGAAGATGCGCGCTCGCGAAACACGAAGAGTGATTCTGGAGGAACCGCTCCGCGCTCTGGAAGGGCACACGGCACGGATCATCCCGATGGCATTCTCTCCCGACGGGAAGGAGCTTGCCACCGGGGCGGACGACGGGACAGTCCGGCTGTGGGATCCACGAACCGGCCGGGAACTCGCTCTCCTTGAGGTTCCTGTAAGAAAAAGCGGCCCCTGAAGGCGTTTCGCAGCAGGTTGAGCATCCCGCGGATCACGCCAAGTTGATTGATCGCCCGGAGTTGTCGCCACGTCTCGCAGCAGCGATCACGAGTTCAGCGCGATGCCGGGTGCGATAACGAAGACGTGCTCACTGCCGCGACACAACCGCGAACATGATTCGCGGTTGCTGGGTTTTGGATTTGTATTGGGCCTGACTTGAAAACGGCTTCCGGCTCGTTGCTGAGCACGTCACTTTTCATGCACGCGTGGTGACATAGCCACGGAGCGAGCCACCCAGTTGCTTGACCCACGTCCGCAAGCCGGTGAATTCCGGCCGGCCGGCGTCGGCTTCGCGCGTAACCAGATACACCGCATCTGCAGACGAACAGATCTCGTCGCGTTCGGACTCAACGCCCCATACACCAGCGTCGATCAACACCCAGTCGAACCACTGTCGCAATTGGCCAAGCAGCTTCGGCAAGTCGCGGCCAATAATGCTGCCGAACTTCGCCGCGCTGTCCGCATCGTAAGCAGAACTCACGACAAGTGCTTGCAGACTCGACACAGCAGTCGGCTGCATCGCCCACGGCAATGGAAGGTGACCTCCCAGGACTTCGGCCAACCCGGGCGATGCAGCCAGCGCCAACTTCGCCGCCACGCCTGGGCGGTTGAAGTTCGTATCGAGTACCAAAACCCGCTGCCCCTCGCGGGCAAGTGTGATGCCAAGGTTCAACATCACGGTTGTCGTGCCGGCTTCCGTTGCTGCGGCAGTGAAAGTAAGCACCCGCGAAGTTGCATCTGGCAATTGAGCTGCGATCTCGTCACGGAGAACACGATACTCTGCACTGACCGGATGCTCGGGGAAGTACAGCGCGACCAAGCCAGAATCAGGCCCATCGACGGAGCGGCCCACGATCCGCGGTAGCAAGTCGTGGAAGCGAACCGACAACACCGGTGCGGTGGCAGCATCGCTCGCGGGCGGACTTGTCGCGACTATGCGTGGGAATGCCAGAGTCGCTTCTTTCTCTTTCACCTCGGCGACCAGCTTCGTTGACGCGGGAGGAACAGCCGGTGTGGAAGAGAACACAGGGCCGGCCGGTCCGCCGATTTCAATGAACGGCACGTCCGACTCGGCGGATTGTTCGTCTGCTTGCGGTTCTTCAACCGCGGGCCTGAGGGGGCTGGTTCCGGTCATCACGCTGTACACTCGACTCATGCTGTGCCCCTGACCGGTTTGGAAGGCCCGATAGGTGGACAATAGGCAAAGGGAGAACCCGCTCTCCTTGCGAACAGAAGAGCATCCCCTCACGCTAATCGCTTGCGGCTTGCTTTCTCTTTCGACCCGCGGGCGGGGCTGCGCTCATTCGCTTCTGCCGGTTTTCGCTTATTGACTGCATTCGCCTCTGCGGATCGTGCCGGATGCGGGAGGAGAACGGCGTCGCTCGCGCCATCCTCATCTGGCGGCGTGATGCCGAGTCGGCTCAGCGATTCCAGAGCCGCTTCGACATCAACCATATCCGCTTCTGCCTGTGAACTCAGTTCAAACGCCAGAGCCGCAGCGTGGTTCAGCAGACGCGGGATTCCTCCGCAAGCACCGGCGAGGATTGCCACGGCACTCTCGTCGAAAACCTTTGCCGGGTTGCCACCCGCAGCCCTCACCTGGTGCCGCAGGAACGCGGCCGATTCCTCCACGGAAAGCAACTCAATCGCACAACGCACCGCGATGCGATCGGCGAATAGCGCACAGGCAGGGTGATGGAGCAACGCACGCAGTTTGGGCTGCGCCACCAGCACGCCGAACGCGACCGCCCCTTGTCGCGTTTCCAGATTGCCGAGGAGTCGTAATTCTTCCAGAGCGCTAAGGCTCAAATGCTGCGCTTCGTCCACAACCATGACAGTGGGGAAGCCGCTCGCTGCGGCATCCAACAACTGGCCGGTGACAGCCAGACGCAACTCTTGCTCGCTCAATCCCTGGTAGGGCTTGCCGAGGTCAAAGAGGATGGCTTGAAGTAAGTCGGCTGGCCGTTCGGCGAACGCATTCGGCAAGAACACGCGCGGAACATCCGGCAGGAGGTCATCGAGCCATTTGCGGACGACAAGCGATTTACCGACCCCGGATGGGCCGTCGATCAGGACAGCCTGTTCACGACGAGCAAACGCCGCCGCGAGCGCAGCCTGAGCAAATTCGTGCGAGGGGGCTGGGTAATACGCGGCGGCATCTACCCCAGGGCGAAATGGCGGCCGGTCTAGGCCGAAACGCGACCAGTCCACGCCGCATCTCCTCAGAGCTTGGGAAGAAATCAGAGCCGGTAGTTGAACCGGCGTTGCGCAAAGTAGTCGCAGATCTCCGCGTGCCGTTGCCTTTTCTTCCGAAAAACCACGGCACACGGAGTGTGCCTACTACTTTGCGCAAATTCTTCCGTGGGCTCAAAAAATCGTGGCACAGTGAAGTGAACGATTCACCTCGCTCGTGCGTAATCGGCGGTCACATTGGCGCGACTTGAGTGCATCGCGAGAGCCTCGTGTCAAGAGTGAGACTTCAGTTTTTCTCTTCGATTTTTTTCGGCGCGAACGGCATACGATTTCGTACTTGCACCTACCGCCATGACCGGTATATCTTCCCACCACTCTCGGCTCTTCACCGCCGTACGCTGCCAGGAGGCAGTCGCCATGAGCAGGACGCTCACCCTGATTGATGCTGGCTGGGAATCCGTTCGGTTACTCGCCGAACGCGGCCAACGAGCGAATGCCCTGGATCAACTGACCCGGCTTCTCGCTCGCCCGGATGTACCTGCGGCGATTGTGGCCGAAGGGCACCGACTGGCTGGTGAACTGGCCCTGGAGTTGGAAAAATATGCGATCGCCCGGCGGCACCTGAAAGCCGCGGCGGCACTCGAACCAGAGCACGCCGGCACACGTTATGCGATGGGACGGGCGTGGGAAGAGGACCCGGATGGCTGTGACCGCCGCGCTGCGATTTGCTATAGAAAGGCAGCCACCCTCGACGCCGTGAATCCGCTGTACCGTGCCGCATTCGGTCGAGCCGCAGTGCGGTGTGGCAAACTGAAGCGAGGCACACGCGAAATGCTCACGGCAGCGGAAGGAGCAGCGAACGACCTCGCCATCATCCGTGTTGTGGTGGGTGGGTTACTTGAAGTGGGAAAGATCGAAGAGGCACGGCATGTGATCGCCAGGGCACGGTTTTTGAACGCGGGTAATTCGGAACTCGCGGGGTTGTGGGAACGAGTGAAATTTGAGTCGGCCCGGCTTTCACAACGGAAAAAGACGCAGACAGCTGAGACACGCGCGAACACACGGTACGCGCAGGACGCGCATTTCGCCACGGATGGCGACCGTGTAACTTTGCCCTTCGTGCGGCTGGTTACCGATACGGATTCGTCGACTACCGGCACGAAGGGAATGGCACGAGGAGCGAGCGGAAACGGAGGCGGGACAGTGCGTCGGGACGTAGTTTCATTCCCGCGCCCGCACTTGACTCGTCTCCATGCCCGCAAAGCGGATTGCTGAACGAGCAGGACGGAGCCGCGCGGCAAGCAGGATGCTAGGGCCGCAATCGCACCCGGCGCAGGGACGCGTCCGGGTGTGGTTTTTTGGTGACCCTGCTCTCCAACCACGCATTTCGACGTTTGGTTCAGCGAACTCCCTTGTGCCGAAGCACGGTGGCGATTGAAATTTGTCGCAAAGTTAAGGAGCAGCAGGTCTTTCAGCAAGAACAGCCCGACCAAGCTCCTGATTTCTGTTACGCCTTTGCATTTGCCCCGCTTGGTCTTCTCTGTTGATTTCTGTTACACTTCTACGATTGCCCCGCTCGTTTCTGTTACACCTTTGCGACTGCCCCGCTTCCAGTTCTGTGACACCTTTTTGCGTTTGCCCCGCTTGGTTCTTCTCGTTTTCGGTTGCACCTTTCTGTTACACCTCCGCAATTGCCCCGCTTGTTTTGGAGGGAGAGAACAAAGGTGCACAATCTCTCCCAGGGCACGACCGATAACGCGTGAGCGTCTCTCGGCGACCCACGAATCCATTCACACTTTAATAGTATACATTAATTCATTATTACTCAAGTGGAATTTCAGGTATTCCCAAACTCGGCCGCGAGTGCCCATGCAGATCCTGACGGAGAGTTGTGCTCAGCGAAGTATTTGCCACCGCCGGGGTGGCCAGAAGATGACTTCGACCACACCCAGATAGTCCCGCCACTGGTACGGCCCATACAGACGACAATCCGTTGTGCTGGTTGGGTCGTCGTGAAGGACGAAGTATTCATCGGCTGCCAGTGTGAGTGGGTCGTCGGGGTGGCCATACCCGTGCGTGCGGACAGGCGTCTGGTATTTGAGCAATTCCGGATTCACAACTTCGGTGTATCGCAGGGGCCCGACCGATTCGGGAGGCGAGAGCCGCTCGTTGTTCACCCACACAGCTCCATCGCGGATAAATATCTTCTCTCCAGGAAGACCAACGATTCGTCCGGTCCACGGGAAGGAGATCCGGCCCGTTTTGTTTCGAAATGCCACGAGCCGCCAGCGTTCCGGCGGTTTCAAGTGGTTCACGAGGTAATGATCCACGCCGTAGAATTCGCCTCGGTGTTCGCTCGCGTCTTCTGTGTGGAAGCAGTGGGCGCACACGCCCCTTTTGCGGAATCGTGCATCGTGGCGCACCGTTCCATCACTTCCATGAACCGGGTGCAGCGTGACGACGAACTCACCGCCACAGTTCGGGCAGGCTTGCACACTATGTTGACCGCGGATGGTGGGGTGGTCCGGCCCCATCGGCCGTTCTGTCTGAAGGACAAACTCCTCCACGACGTGAGCGAACACGAGTCCCACAATCGCAACCGGAACGCCAAAAACGAGCCAGCGCTTCGCGGTGCCCCAGATCGTCCGGTTCCCCAGCAGGAAGAACGCCGGCAGCGTGAATCCCCAGACCACCACCCAAAAGAGGATCGTGCCGCCCAAGCTGTCGTCGGTGGCAAAGGATGGTTGCGCGAGCCACCAGATCGGGATCGCGATGACGTAGCAGCCAAGAAGCACAAGCACGATGGGCCAGCGCCGAGGACGGATACCGGTCCCCCACGCGCCAATCCGGCGAAATGCGAATGTCAGGAACGCGATGCTCACGGAGATGAGCACCAGGGCGATGCAGAGGGAGTACATTCTGTGCCTCACCCGGTCATCCGGGCCAACGCCGAAAGGCCGAATGCAACCAACTATCCTCGACTAACCAAACACCAATTGCTTTGCGTCGAAACACGGGCCATCCACACACACGCGTTTATAGTCCCAGCCATCCGGCGTTTGTACTTTCGTCACGCAACTGAAGCAGATGCCCACGCCGCACGCCATTGGCGTTTCCAGCGAAACCTGACACGGCACGTTCCACTTCGCCGCCAGTTTCGCGAGAGCATGAAGCATCGGTTCCGGTCCACAGCCGACGAGCGGACCTGTCTTACCGTGCGACTCAAGTAATTGCGTCACAAATCCTTTCGTTCCGAGGCTGCCGTCGTCGCTGGCGAGGTGAACTTCCGCCCCCGCGGCGCGGAAATCGTCCACGCCAGCCGCGAGGTTCGCGGTTCGGACGCCATAATAGAGCGCGACGCTCTTTGTGCGTCTGCGGGGGGAATCGCCACCGAAGCCACGGGTACCGAGCAGCTCGCGCGCGTAAGCCAGGAATGGCGTTTGTCCGATGCCGCCAGCCACAAGAGTGACGCGCTCCGGCGAACCGATGTCAAGGAATGGCTTGCCGAGCGGCCCCCACACTTCAAGCGATTCACCCGCAATGATTTCCGCCAGTCGTCCGGTCATTTTGCCAACGACGAGATAGACCACATCGAACGCGACGGGTTTACCGGCTTCAAGAACGGTGTCGTAGAGTGCGAACGGCCGACCGAGCAGCGGATCGGTGGTGTTCGGCAGACGGAGCATCACGAACTGCCCCGGCCGAATGGCGGCGGCGATTGGCGGGCATTCCAGGCGAATACGAAAGGTACGATCTGCGAGCGTGACGTGTTCGAGAACGCGGGCTGTGCGGTGGAACATGGGTATGCAAAAGGAATGGAGAACAAAAACAGAAGCGGATTCACCGCAGAGGGCGCAGTGAACGCAGAGAAAGACGAGATTATTTGACGGGTTGAATAGGATTGAATTCTCACATCCCATTCAACCTGTTCATCCCGTCGCGACTCAACTTGTCTCTGTTTCTCTGTCTTTGTCTTCTCTCTGCGTTCTCTGCGCCCTCCGCGGTGAATCCGCTTCTATCTTGAGGGCCGCGCGTTCGCGGGCGGCGGCGATCTTCTCCTGTGCTTTGGCGACGAACGCCCGCAGTTGCTTCAGTTCTTCTTCGCTCACGCGGCGAGCCTTGCCCTTCGGAAGTTTGTCCAGCTTCACCGGGCCGATGGCAACACGTTTCAGACGCATGACCTTGTGATCGAGCTTCGCGAGCATGCGGCGAATTTCGCGGTTTTTGCCCTCAGTCAGCACCACACGCAACCACGTTCCATCGCCCTGCGGCTTGAGCCACTTGACACTCTTGGCCCGCACTTTGCCATCGCTGAGCCAGACACCATTGAGGAGTTTCTGGAGGTCGTCGTCGCTCGGTCGGCCGGCCACGAGGACGTGATAGGTTTTCGGCACACCGTAGCGCGGATGGGTCAACCCCATTGCGAGGTCGCCATCGTTGGTCATCAGGAGCAAGCCATCGCTCCCCTCGTCGAGTCGTCCAACCGTGTAAACACGTTGTTCGACGTGCGGAAGCAGATCAATTGCCAGTGGGCGTCCGGACGGGTCATGGTTGGTGCAGAGGTGGCCGACCGGCTTGTTCACGGCCCAGTAAACGAGCTTCTCGGCTTTTACGGGCTGATCGTCCACCGCGACCTGATGCACCGTCGGGTTGACCTTCAGGCCCAGTTCGGTGACCTTGACGCCATCCACCTTCACACGCCCCGCGGCGATGAGCTTATCGCAATGCCGACGGGAGCCGATCCCCGCATGCGCCAGGAATTTATTGAGTCGTTGCATGCGGACATTGTAGCAGAAGGCAGAGATTGGAAGACAGAAGAGCCGCAGATGACGCGGATAACACGGATCAGACAGAATTGAGTTTTCTGTTGCTGATCTGCGTTATCCGCGTCATCCGCGGCTCTTCTCTGTCTTTGTTCTCTCACGGCTTGTTCTTGCCGGGCGTGGCAGGTGTTGGTGCGGGAATTTCGGCTTTTGCTCCTTCCAGGCGGGCCAACTTCTCGCGGCAATCCTGAAGAGCCTTTTGCAGTTCCTTGAGTGTCTCTTCCACCTGTTTGTATTGGGCGTCGCGGCTGGTCTTCCGTTCCAGATCGGATGCCTTGTTTTTCTCGACATCGCTGGAGAGTTTCATGACTTCATCGCGAACCGTTTTCAGGTCGGCGGTGGCGGAAGTCAGTTTTTCCTTGAGCACATCCAGAGCGGCCAGATCCTTTCTCACGCTTTCAATTGCCGCAATACGCTCTTTGAGTACGTCGATCGCGGCGGCGTCCTTTTTCACCCCGTCGTTGGCGGCGGCGATGTCCTTCTTCATGGCGTCGGTTGTCGCAGCCGTGTCTTTCTTCATCGCTTCGAGAGTGGTGGTGGTGTCTTTCTTCGCGCTCTCGACGCCTGCGGCAGTGGATTGCACTTTCTCTTTGAGGCCCTCCAGTTCCACCTTCACGGAATCGATAGCGCGCATCCGCTCGTACTGGGCGGTGACACGACTGTTGAATTCGTCTTTCTTGACGAGTTCGGCGCGGGCTTCGCGTTCGTGGCTCAAATCCGACCGCAGGTCGCTAATGCTGGACGTGAGATTGTTGTAAAGCGTGATCGCGACGAGCGCGACGATGCTGAGAATGGTACCGCCGAAGATCCTCCAGAAGAGCGAAATGTGCTCTTCTTCCTTCTTGGGTTCGGTTGCGCCCTTGCTGCTCGATTCCGTTGCTGAGCGGGCCGTCTCCATCGCGGCCAGTCCGCCGTTGCGATCCAGTCCTTCTTCCTCGTAATCGCTTCGTTTTTGCAACATGGTGGTTCCTTCCCCTTCGATGGAGTCGTCCTTTGACCTTTGCACGTGGGAGTGCGCACTCCCGGGTCAGTGTGGGAGTCTTAAGCAGACACCACACGATGCGGTAACTTGGGTTGGGCGTATAGCGTCACATTCCGCGTTCCGCAACCCAAGCTGTCCAAGGATCAGACAGGCCGAGGGGGGTTGCTTGCGCGGGAAATCTTCCGCGGTCTCTGGCCTTCTCTCCACGCGGCTGATACGCTCATCCCACCTCTCTACTTTTCACCAAACGCCGTGTTTTCCGATGCGAGCCGTTCTTCAACGTGTCCGCGGGGCCAGTGTGACAGTGGATCATACGGTTGTTGGCAAGATTGAATCTGGGTGGTTGGTGTTGCTCGGCATTGCTCCGGAAGATTCGCAAAAACAGGTGAACTGGCTGGCCGAGAAAATCGCGAACCTGCGAGCATTCAACGACGCCGACGGCAAAATGAACCTCTCGGTGCAGGATGTGAATGGCAGTGTGTTGGTTGTGAGTCAGTTCACGCTTTATGGCGACTGTCAGAAGGGTCGGCGGCCGAGCTTCATTGGCGCTGCGCCTCCTGCGGTGGCTGAACCGCTGTACGATGCATTTGTGAATGCGCTGAAGCTACTTGGCGTACCGGTGGAAACCGGTCGATTCGCGGCAGACATGCAGGTGGAACTGCTCAACGACGGCCCGGTGACGTTCGTGATTGATGCGCCGGAAAAGTAAGTTCGTAGTGACCGGCTTCAGCCGGTCGGGACGCGAAGTGTCCCCATTCATACTCGGCGTGGCATGTGAAGAATGTCGCCGCTACGCGGCGAGACCCGCTGAAGCGGGTCACTACGAACAACAAAAGCCCACCAGGAGCTTGCCATGAACCGCCGCACGTTTCTCGCTGCTGCTGCCGCTTCGGTCAGTTCGCTGGCGTCTGCGGCTGATCCGAAGGAGAAGGTGAAAATCATTTCCAGCCTTCCACGGACCGGCAGTGCGAAGGGGCAGACTGACCAGATCGTGAATGCCATCCAAATGGCGATTGCCGATTTCGCGAAGGTCGTTCCATTTGAAGTGCAATACCTGGATTGGGATGACGCTACCGCACGCACGGGAACCTGGGACGCTGATAAAGAAACCGACAACGCGAAGAACGCCATCAAGGACAAGGACGTTATGGCGGTGATCGGCCCCTATAACTCCGGTGCGGCGCGGGTCTCAACGCCGATCCTCAATGAGGCCGGTCTGGTGCAGATTTCACCAAGTGCCAGCTATCCGGGACTCACGAAGGCAGGACCGTTTTCCGACCCGGACGAACCGCAGAAATACCGCCCCGGCAAAAAAATTACGTTCTGTCGCGTCTGTCCCACCGACGCCAGCCAGGGTCCGCTCTCCGCCGACTTCGCCGCCGAAGAATTGAAGGTCAAGTCGGTTTACATCCTCGATGACAAGGGGCTGTACGGTCATGGCACCGCGCAGGGTTTCAAGGCGCGGTGCGAGGAACTGAAAATCAAAGTCCTGAAACACGAGAGCATCGGTCCCACTGAGCGTGACTTCACCAAACTGATGAAAGTTATCAAGGAGAAGTCGCCCGATCTCGTCTACTTTGGCGGCACAACGCAGAGCGGCGCCCCGCAAATCGCCAAGGGCATGAAAAGCGAAAAAGTGGGGTGCCCCCTGATGGTACCGGAAGGGTGCTACGAGGAGGCATTCATCAACGACGCAGGTGCGGACACCTTTGACACGCTCAAGTGTTTCGTAACCATTAGCGGCATCAACCCGGCGCACCTGAAGGGCCGCGGGGCCGAATTTGTGAAGCGGTTCAAACAAAAATACGACAAAACTCCCGCCCCTTACGCGGTTTACGGCTACGAAGCTGCGGCCGTGGTGCTGGAGGCGCTTCGCGTGGTGGGCAAGAAGGATCGCGAGGCGATCCGCAAGGCGGTTGTGGGCACGAAGGACTTCGATAAGGGGTTGCTCGGCAAGTGGAGTTTCGACGCCGACGGCGATATCACGCTTCAGCCCCTGACGATCGCGACCATCGATAAGGGGCGGTTCAAGTCGGTCAAAGTAATAGGAACGAAATGAACTGAGTGGGAATACATCAGGGGACGGCGGGATCGGAACTTCTGAAGGCGTGGCCAGAAAGAACTGCGGTCATGCGGGTTGCGTAAACTAGACAGGGACCGGCTTTGGCCCTAGATTCTGACTTATTATCGACACACTAACCGAGGATTCACTGTGGAGAATCGTGAAGCGGCTCAGGGGCAACCACGGAAACGCAACATCGATCGCCGCGGGTTCCTCAAGATCGGTGGCGGGTTGGCTGCGGCGGGGGCGGGGGTCTATTTACTCCCAGGTTGCGGTGGAGGCAGCAACAACACCTCCGGCGAAAAGGAGACCATCCGCATTGTCTCCAGCCTTCCGCGAACTGGCAGCGCCCGCGGACAGACGAACACGATTGTCAACGGCATCCAGATGGCGATTGAGGATTACAACGGCGAAATCGGTAACTTCAAGATCGATTACGTGGACTGGGACGACGCGACCGCCGCGGCCGGCAAGTGGGACGGCCCAACCGAGAAGGCCAACGCTCAGAAGGCCATCGCCGATCCCGACGTGATGGCCTACATCGGGCCATACAACTCGAACGCCGCCAAGATCTCGATGCCGGAGTTGAATGAGGCTGGACTCGTGCAAATCTCGCCGGCCGTGACCTGGCCGGGCCTCACCAAGAAGATCAAGGGCGTTGCTCCGGACGAACCGGAGAAATACCGTCCGGCAAAGAGGGTTACGTTCTGTCGCGTTTGCACCACCGATGACCTGCAAGGTCCGCTGGCGGCCGACTTCGCCAAGGACGAACTGAAGGTGAAGAAGGTCTACATCCTCGACGACAAGGAACTCTACGGCGAGGGACTGGCGAAGTTGTTCCGCCAGCAATGTGACCAGATCGGTATTCAGGTACTCGGGCAGGAGGGTATCGATACGGCCGCGATCGAATTTGGCGGGCTGATGACGAAGATTAAGGGGCTCGGCCCGGATCTCATCTACTTTGGCGGCACAACACAAACCAAGGGCGGCCAACTCGCTAAGGACATGGTGAAAGCCGGGCTGACGTGCCCGATGCTCGCTCCAGACGGGTGCTACGAACAGGCATTTATCGATAGCGCCGGTGCCGAAAACCTCAACAACCGGGCTTACGTTACCATCGTCGGCTTGGACCCATCGCAACTGACCGGCAAGGGAGCGGATTTCGTCAAACGGTACAAGGAGAAATACAAGAACGATCCGGAGGCATTCGCCGTGTACGGTTACGAATGCGCCAAGGTCGTGCTGGAAGCGATCAAGAAAGTGAACAAGAAAGACCGCGAGGAGATTATGAAAGCGGTTCTGGCGACGAAGGACTTCACTGCTGGAGCGGTGGGCGGGGCTGGCGGGTGGGGCTTTGACGCCAACGGCGACACGACACTTCGCCAGGTGACCGTCAGCCGCGTCGAGGGCGGAAAGTTTGTGCCAAAGAAGACAGTCACGAAGTGACCACCCAGTAGCAGGCACACGCTGTGTGAAGCGACGGCACACAGCGTGTGCCTGCTACTTTTCCACCGGCCTCTGCTCGCAAGAGTTCCGATGCTCCATTTTCTCGTAACAGCCCTCGGACCCGAGTTCGGCCAGTACCTGCTCATTGGGCTGGTCACTGGGTTGCTCTACGCACTGATCGCGCTCGGCTACACGATGGTTTATGGCATCATCGAGCTGATCAATTTCGCGCACGGCGATCTGTTCATGCTCGGTTCGTTCTTCGCCCTCCAGTGGGCGATCTGGCTGGGCGTCGCCAACATCAAGGGCGAGGCAATTCCGGGAGCAAGTACGAGCGCCGTGGTCTTGGCGATTCTGCTCGTACTCCTTGCCGCGCCGCTATTCTGCGCTGCGCTGAATGTGACCGTGGATCGTCTCGTCTACAAACCACTCCGGAACGCGCCGAAGTTAGCTCCGCTTGTCTCCGCGATCGGCGTCAGCTTCATTTTCATGAATGCCGGCGTGTTCTGGATGGGCACCTACGACCTGAACTTTCCCGAACTGGTCCCGCAACATAACCTGACGCCCGGTACGGCAGTCGCGGTCAGTTACCGGCACATTATGGTGTTGTGTGTCACCCTTCCGGTGATGGTGGCGCTGACGTTATTCGTGCGCTACACGGCGCTCGGCAAGGCCATGCGGGCGACCGCTCAGAATCCCACCGCGGCGCAACTCATGGGCATCAACGTGGATCGCGTGATCGCCGCGACATTTGCCATTGGCGGTGCGCTCGCTGGCGTCGCGGCTGTCGTGTACGGACTGTACAACAACACCGTGAGCTACCAGATGGGTTTCCAGACGGGGCTGTATGCGTTCACTGCGGCGGTGCTGGGGGGGATCGGCAACATTCCCGGCGCAGTCCTGGGCGGTATCCTCATCGGTCTGATCCGTTCGCTCGGCACCGCTTATGTCGGAGACCAGTGGAGTCAGTCGCTGATCTTCGGCATCCTCATTGTCATTTTGATCTTCCGTCCCAACGGTCTCCTCGGCGCACGCACACGGGAGAAGGTATGACCCTCCGCGGCGTCGCGGGTTACTGGATGGTTGCCGGGTTTCTGTTCCTGGCCGCAGTACCGTTCCTGCCGGGACGATACATCGCCATCTATGGCACGCAACTCATTCCGGTCTTGTGCTTCGCGATATTGGCATTGGGTTTGAACGTCGTCGTCGGGTACACCGGTTTGTTGCACCTGGGCATTGCGGCATTCTTCGGCATCGGCGCATACACCGCGGGTGTTCTCACAACCACGGCATTTCCGTTCGGGTCGAGTTTCCTCGTTGTGGCAGTGGCGGCCCCGATTATGGCGGCGGCGGTCGGAATCATCACCACCGCGCCGACATTGCGCCTCCGGGGCGATTATCTCGCGCTGGTCACACTGGGCTTCGGCCTCATCACGATCTACGTCATCCGCAATCTGGACTCCATTACCGACGGGACGAAGGGGTTGACTCCCGTTTCTCCGGACCTGTTGCCAGGAATCACTGATCCGGAACTGCCGAAGCCGCGTCCCGGTTGGGGCAACTCGTGGCGAAAATACCCGTACCTCTACTATCTGTGCCTTCTTCTCCTCACTGGCGTGATGATCTTCCTGAGGAACTTGGAACGAAGTTCGTTGGGTCGCGCGTGGGTGGCAATGCGCGAAGACGAGCTGGCCGCATCGTGCATGGGGCTCAATCCCGCACGGCTGAAGCTCTCGGCGATTGCGCTCGGCGCGGGGTTGGCTGGGTTGGCCGGAGCGTTGTTCGCGGTTTCGCAGAACGGGACCACCGAGCCGAGCGCCTACGACTTCAACCGGTCGATGATTACGCTCTGTTGCATCATTCTGGGCGGGTTGGGCAATCGGCCTGGTGTGTTGCTCGGCGTATTTCTGCTCATCGGTTATGACCAAGTTCTCACACCGCTCCTGGATAACTGGCTCCAGGCGCAGAAGGTGAATCCGCAAGGCAAAGAATATCTGAAAGTCAGCGGATGGCGGCTGTTTATCTTCGGCGTCGCGCTCATCATCATGATGCGGTTCCGCCCGGAGGGAGTGCTCCCCGCAGCCCGGCAAAAGCGTGAACTGCACCCGGAAGCGGATGAAGCAGCCGGCGAAAAGGCGGCGAAAGCGGAAGCGGGCGAACTGAAATCGTGAATCGCTCTTAGCTGGGAGTATCCATGTCGGTTCTGAAGGTGGAGGAGTTAACGATGCGGTTCGGCGGGATCACCGCCGTGAACGGTGTCGATCTGATCGTCCAGAAGGGACAAATCTTCTCCATCATCGGACCGAACGGCGCCGGCAAGACGACTGTATTCAACGCGATTACCGGTATCTACGAACCGACCGCGGGCGAGGTGCTGTTCGAGGATAAACCGCTCATTCGACCTCTAACGTGGAAGGTTGTCTTGGGTGCCACGTTGATTGGGTTGGTGACCGGGTTGCTGATCGCTCTCGTCGCGGTGAACGTGGATACGCTCTGGAAACGTTCCATTCGGGCAACCGAGGCGGCCCGGCAAGAGGTCATCTCGCAGAAGGTCATTGAATCACTTGAGGCGAAGCCGACACAGGATCTGGAAGCGGTCAAAAAGGAAGTCGGCGCCGCGAATCCGTTCCCCTGGGGAAAAGCCGCCAGTGCCGCCGGCGAACACATTGCCAGCCGCCCGGTGACGGGGTTGGTTGCACTCGCGACGGGGTTCGGTATCGGAGCCGCTGGTACACTCGTGATGTGGCGGCGATCTCGTCGTGCTCCAGATGTTATCACGCAAGGGGGCATCGCGCGCACGTTCCAGAACATCCGGCTGTTTCAGTCGATGACGGTGATCGAGAACATCCTCGTCGGCATGACGCGATCCATCCACGCGCACCCACTCCTCTCTGCGTTTGGTATTGGCGGACACCGACGCGAGGAAGCCGAAGCCGAAAAGAGAGCCGCGGAGTTGCTCGCCTTCGTTGGTCTGGCCGGGAAGCATAACGAACTGGCCAAGAATCTCCCCTACGGCGATCAACGCCGACTCGAAATCGCCCGCGCGATGGCCACCAACCCCAAACTGCTTCTGCTCGACGAGCCTGCCGCCGGGATGAATCCCAGCGAGACGGTTGAACTGATGAGACTCATCCGCAGGATTCGCGATCGCGGCATCACGGTGGTGCTCATCGAGCACCATATGAGCCTCGTCATGGGTATTTCCGATCGCATTGCGGTATTGAACTTTGGCGAAAAGATCGCGGAGGGGACACCAGCCGAGGTCAGTCGCGATCCCAAAGTGATCGAAGCGTATTTGGGCAAGGAGGAAGTGTCGTGAGTGCTTCTCCTCTGCTCGAAGTCCGCGACCTCGAAGCTGGCTACGGCCCGATCAATGTGCTTCACCGTCTCTCGCTGACCGTGAATGAGGGCGAGATTGTCACGATCATCGGTGCTAACGGGGCCGGCAAGACGACGCTGCTGAATGCCATTTGCGGAACGGTGAAAGTTCGTGCGGGCGAGGTGATCTTTGACGTACCGGAAGAGAAGCAGCACGGAGCGGCGGCGTACGGTGGCCCGTTGACGGCCGTAGTCCAATTGGCGGCGCGGATGGCAGAAGTGCCGGTTGTGGGTTGGGCCACTCGGACCCTCGTGTCCACCTTTACCGATACGTTTCAGCTTGCCGGTTCAGGACTGACGGCGATCCACAAGATCGCGCCGCACAACATCGTGAAGCTCGGCCTCGCGCAATCGCCGGAAGGCCGCAAGATTTTCCCACGCCTGACGGTTCGCGAAAACCTGGAAATGGGTGCGTTCACGCGTTCCGATTCTGAAGGCGTGCACGAGGACATCCAGAAAGCCTATCGGATGTTCCCAATTCTGGAGAAGCGGCAATCGCAGCCAGGCGGCCTGCTCTCCGGCGGCGAACAGCAGATGCTTGCAATTGCCCGCGCGCTCATGTCGCGACCCAAGTTACTGCTACTCGATGAGCCTTCGCTCGGTCTTGCGCCGCAAATTGTGGTGCAAATCTTCGACATCGTGAAGGAACTGAACAAGCAAGGTGTATCGGTGCTCCTGGTGGAACAGAATGCCCGCATGGCACTGAAAGTCGCCCACCGCGGCTATGTGCTTGAAACCGGCCGCATCACCTGCACCGACAAAGCGGATGTGCTTCTCCACGATCCACGCATTCGCGAAGCGTATTTGGGAGAGTAGCCGGCGAACCCCGCCGGCAAGGGCGGTGGGTCCGACGAGCCGGAAGCGTGAGCGACGGGCCGCATGAGACCCACCGCCCTTGCCGGCGGGGTTCGCCGTTGGTCCATTTCGGCTCGTAAAAAGGCTCCATGAAACTCACCCGTCTCACCACCGATCACCTCCGCGTCCCGCTGGGCAAGCCGGCGCGTGTGTCGCTCACCGAGCCCAAATCGACCGCACCAGATGCGGTCGAGTTAATTCTCGTTCACATTGAATCAGACACCGGCATCCGTGGCGTGGGGTTTACCTATACGCTCGGTCCCGGCGCGAGTGCGCTTCGTACGCTCATTGACGCGGAACTCGGGCCGGTGGTTTTGGGACACGATCCTCGCGACACAGACCGGCTCTTTGCACGGGCGGAAGCGCGATTCCGGACGGTGGGTTTCGGTGGCCTGGCAGCAAGGGCGTACTCTGCAATTGATGCCGCACTCTGGGACGCAAAAGCGAAAGCCGCGGGTGTGCCACTGGCGAAGTTGCTGGGGAACGCCAAAACCGCCGCCGAGTTTGTCATTTCCGACGCCGCTATCGGCGGTCGCGATGCCAGCGAAGCACTCAAAGCCGCCAAGCCGCACTTGAAGCAGGGCGCAACGGGCGTTCGCGTGGAGATTGGCGTGGGCGGCGATGTGCAGGCGGATGCCGAGCGCATTCGTGCGATTCAGGAAGGTTTGGGCGAAGACGCCTGGGTGGCGGTGGCGGCGGAAAACCGCTTCGATCTGAGTACGGCGCTGGCACTCACGCATTTCTTCGAGGACGTGGGCGTTGACGTATTTGAAGACCCGATCCCCGCGGCCGATACGGTTGGTTACGAGAAACTGGCACGGTTAGCAGAAGTGCCGATCGCGGTGGGGTCGAATTTCGATACGCGCGACGCATTCTTCAAGGTGATCCGCGACGGCACCATTCGCACCATTCGTCCCGATATGTGCCGCTTGGGTGGCATCACGCCACTTCTGAAAGTAGCAGCGGTGGCGGAAGCATATCACGTCGCGGTTTCGCCTGTGCGCATGCCGGAAGTGAGCGTGCATCTCGCCTGCGGACTGGCGTGTGTGCCGCACGTCGATTGCGTCTCGTGGCTACGCGAAGTGTTTACGGGCGGGCCCGCAATCGAAGGCAGCAAGATGACCCCGAACGCCGAACCGGGGGTGGGGCTGAGCGTGAATGAAGAAGCAGTGGCGAAGTGGCGGGTGTAAGTTCAGGCTCGCGCTTCCTCATACATGAACCCGCTGAGAGTGACACATTTCGAGGAACTGTCGTGTTGGGCCGCTGCCGAGCAGCGTCGGCTTTCTGGAGGCCGACATTCAGAGAATGTCGGCGGTTCTTTCGGGTGGGCGACTTTCTCCGAAAGTCGCGGTCAGTTTCGCAGAAACTGACCTCTGACATATGGTCGCTCTTCGAGCGACCGCGACTTTCGGAGAAAGTCGCCCACCCGTGAATACCCCGCCTCTGAATACGACGCTTCCAGCGGGCTCATGTATCAGTTCGCACTTTCGCGATTCGATTCCTTGCCCTCGCGCCTGCCGAGAGTTATCACTAGCGAGTGTCGCGGCCATCATAACTGGAGAACATCCATGAGCACTCCCGAGAAGCGCGTTCAGGAACTTCACCTCACACTTCCGCCTGCACCCAAGCCAGTCGCGGTGTACAAGACCGCCGTCAAGGTCGGCAACATGCTGTACGTGTCGGGTCACGGTCCGCTGAAGGCCGACAAGACCATGATTACCGGCCGCGTTGGGAAAGACCTCACGCTGGAACAGGGGAAGGAAGCCGCCCGGCAGACCGGGCTTGCGATTCTCGCCACGGTACGCGAAACGCTCGGTTCGCTCGACAAGGTCAAGCGGCTCGTCAAAACGTTCGGAATGGTCAACTGTACCGACGACTTCCTCGATCAGCCGAAGGTCATCAACGGTTTCTCGGAACTGATGAAAGATGTGTTCGGCGAAGATGCTGGTGTGGGTGCGCGAAGCGCGATCGGTCACAACGTGCTGCCAGGAAACATCGCGGTGGAAGTGGAGTGCATTTTTGAAGTGGAGGTGTAAGAGCGAACCCCGCCGGCAAGGGCGGTGGGTCTCATGCGGCCCGTCGCTCACGCTTCCGGCTCGTCGGACCCACCGCCCTTGCCGGCGGGGTTCGCCTGTCAATCACACGGCGGCGGCCACGAGTTCATCCACACCATCTTCTTCCGTGACGAACGAGGCGCCGACGAATTCCGCCAGCCGTTCGTGTTTCGGCGTCCGTTCCGCGCCGACCACAACCACCTTCAACTCTGGTTGCGTTTGCAGGAGCTTGGCGCAGGCGAGGTAGCCGCTTTCGGCACCCGCTGCTTCAGGCAGAACGATGGCGTGCGGGTTCGTCTCCGCCGCGGCCGCGTGGACATCGTGTTCGGTGGTGACAGTGTGAACCTCCCAGCCCAGTTTGCGGAACTGGTCGGCAACCTTTGCGCCGAGTTTGAAACGCCCAGCCAGCACCACTCGCTTGGCGGTGCGGCGTGGGGTGATGATCGCGGTTGTGTTTCGCGTGCAGTTGGTGTTCATGTTCCTCTCTTTTTTTCACCCTACTCCTACCAGACACCGGCTGCTTCCCAATAGTTCGCGTGCGGGACCAAGAACTTGCGCCAGAAGTAAGAAAAAATCGCGGTTCGGTGAGTCTCAATGAACGGTCGTCTGGTGCGTTTGGGAATTCGTCTGGTAGGGTTTACTCCTTGCCTACGCCGGAAGTTGGGGCTAGAAACGAGCTTCCGGCGTTTTCCCTTTGGGCTTCGCCCCACAAAGGGAAAGAGGAGCATACGTGTTGTTGTGATCGTCGTCGAGGTCGGATGGTTTGAATGTCGATCGCTACACTAAACTTCACGGAACAACCGTTACATTTTCCCTCACTCTCCCGCGAGGTTCGATCATGGCCAAAGCGCGCATTTCCATCGGTACCTGGGCTTACCTGTTCAACCAGGAACAGCCAACCAACGACTTCCACGTCATCCTGCATAAATTGCAAGACCTGGGCTACGACGGTGTGGAACTGGGCAGCTTCGGCCCGCATCCCAGCCCTGTCACACACCCCACGAAGGCCAGCCGACAAAAGCTCCGCAAAGAAATCGCCGATCATGGTCTTGCACTCTCCGGCATCGCGGTCGATCTGTGGGCGTTCAAAACACCAGGGACGTCGATTCTCGACGAAATCCCCTCGGCGTATCTCACCGCATTCCTCGGCTGGTGTACCTTCGCGTCGGACTTGGGGGCGCAAACGATCCGCGTCGATACCGTGATTGCTCCTGATTACTTCGAGAAGGAAGGCAAGGAACTCGGCGCGAAGGCCGGGATGGAGCGAATTGTCCACGTCTGGGATAAGGCCAGCAAAATGGCCGCCGACTTCGGCATGAACATTTGCTGGGAGTTTGAACCGGGCTTCGCGTTCAACAAGCCAAGCGAAATCGTGGCGCTGGTCGATGCCGTTCGCGCCAAGGGCAACAACAACTTCGGCGTGCTGTACGACACCTGCCACGCCCACATGTGCGCAGTGATTGGCGCGAACCAGACCGGCACGAAGGAAACGCTCCCCGGCGGCGAACTCGAACTCTTGGAGAAATTGAAGGGGAAAGTGACCCACGTTCACGTCATCGACAGCGACGGCAGCCTGAACGAGCACAACACCTCCACGCATAACCCGTTCGGTACCGGCAAGCTCGACTTCGATAAGATTGCCCCGGCGCTGCTCAAAGCCGGTGTGCCGCATAACTGGTGGTGTGTCGATTTGTGCTTCTGGCCGCACGCGTGGGACGTGACCGCGCAGAGCAAGAAGTATCTCGACAAGCTCCGCGAGAAATTCGCTGCGGCGTGAGGTAATGTGAATGCAGAATTGAAGACGCGTCCGGCGAATGCAGATCTTCGCCGGACTTTCCCCCCATCTCAGGAGCCAACGGATGGCCACCACGACGAATCTCGAACCGGTCTACTTCGCAGATCTTCACGCACGACTTGGCGGCATTCCTCTCACGCGAATCCGGATGAATCCACCTCCCGGCATCGCGACAGAGGAGGACTTGCTCCACGCGCCAAAGCCGATCTGCGAGTTGATCGATGGGGTTCTCGTGGAGAAAGCGATGGGGAACCGGGAATCTATCCTCGCAATGTACATCGGAGGGTTGCTGCGGAACCACGTCGAGCCCGATAAGCTCGGTGTCATTCTGGGTGAAGCCGGTTTCTTCCGCTTGGGAGGCGGACAACTTCGGGCGCCGGACGCGAGTTTCGTTCCTTGGTCGTCGTTCCCCAATGGTGAACCACCTGACGACGAGGCATTCTGGTCGGTTGCTCCCGCGCTCGCTGTCGAAGTCCTCAGTCCAACGAATACCACGGCCGAGATCTCGCGGAAATTGGGCGAACTGTTTACCGCTGGATGCCAACTGGCATGGGTGATTGATCCAGACACGAAGACCGCGAAGGTCTACACCTCAGCGAAGAAGTTCAAGGAGCTGGACAAAACTGGTACGCTCGACGGCGGTAAGGCGCTGCCGGGCTTCAAATTGAAACTGGCGGATCTCTTCGCGTCCACCAAGCCACCCAAGAAGAAGCCGCGCTAACCGCTGGTATGACCGGACCTCGCTTGCCGTCTCCACCGTCCGTTTTGCTCTCCAGTCCATTGCCGTTCAGCGCAAGGATTTGCATATTTCGTGTAAACCGCCTCTCTTCACACCGCAACCCAGCTGCCAATGCGCCGCGAGTATCACCGCTGGTGGAGTCCTTCGCTTCACCGCGACATGGAATTGCTCGAATTCGGCCACGGCGGCGCGCAGGTGATCGCGTTCCCCACATCGCGTTCGCGATTCTTTGAGTGGGAAGAACGCGGCATGATCCGCGTCCTCGGCCACATGCTCGAAAACGGCTGGCTGCATCTGGTGTGCGTGGATACGGTCGATCACGAAAGCTGGTACGCCTACCACGCACATCCCGGGGCGCGAGCCTGGCGACACGAGCAGTACACCGGCTACGTCATGAACGAAGTGCTGCCGTGGGCACGGTGGCGGAACAGCCATCCCTTCACAATCTTCACCGGCGCAAGTTTCGGAGCTTTTCACGCTCTTTCGATGGGACTACGATTCCCGGACCGTGTCAATCGTGTGCTCAGCCTGAGCGGGCTGACCGACATCAAAATGTTCCTCGATGGTTACCACAACGAAACCGTCTATTTCCAGAACCCGGTCGACTTCATTCCCAACGAACACGATCCTTGGCGGCTCGACCGCCTTCGTGAACAGGATATCATTCTCGCCGTGGGGCGTACCGACCGTTTGCTGCATCAGAACCGTGAACTCTCCGGCAAGCTCTGGAGCAAGGGAATCGGCAACGCGCTCCGCGAGTGGGACGGTTTCGCCCACGATTGGCCCGCGTGGTACCACATGGTGAATCGCTACATCGGCGGACACGATTGATTCGGTCATTAGTCCTTTGTCATCGGTCATTGGTCCGTCTTTGCGGGGACTAATGGCGAAGGATAGAGGGCAAACCAATGACTAATGACTAATGACCAATTAACGAAGGACCAATGACGTGAAACGAGTTGGCGTGATCGTTGGCCGTGAGTGGTCGTTTCCGCCGCGGTTCATCGACGAAGTGAATAGCCGCAAGGCTGGTGTTGTTGCGGAGTTCGCGCGTCTTGGCGGCACGCGAATGGACGAACGCGTGCCCTACAGCGTCCTGGTAGATCGCATCTCGCACGAAGTGCCATACTACCGCAGCTACCTGAAACACGCGGTCTTGGAAGGCGCCACGGTCATCAATAACCCATTTATGTGGACGGCCGACGATAAGTTCTTTGGCGCTTCGCTCTGCGCGAGATTGGGTCTTGCACATCCCAAGACGGTCGTACTGCCGAACAAGGACTATGTGCCGGGCATCGTGAAAACCGAGAGCTTGCGGAACCTCGAATACCCGTTGAACTGGCAAGCGATTGTCGATTACGTCGGGTTACCGTGCATTCTGAAGGATGCACACGGCGGCGGCTGGCGCGGCGTTTATGTCTGCCACTCCATCGAAGAACTCATCCGCTACTACGACGGCTCCGGGTTGCTCACAATGATCGCCCAGGAGTTCATCAAGTGGGAGCAGTATGTGCGTTGCATGTGCCTCGGCTGCAATCTCGTGCTCCCAATGCCCTACGATACGACGAACCGCCGGTATATCCCGGATGAGAGCTATCTGGCGCCGTCGCTGAAGAACCGCGTGATCGACGACTCGTTGAAGCTGGTGAATGCACTCGGCTACGATATGAACACGGTGGAATGGGCGATCAAGGACGGCGTGCCCTACGCCATCGATTTCATGAACCCCGCGCCGGACATGGACATCAATTCGCTCACTTCCGATTACTTCGAATGGGTGGTCAAGCACATGGCCGATCTGGCCATCGACCGCGCCCTCAATCCAAAACCACAACTCACGGAGTTGCGATGGAATAAACTGTTCTAGGCGAACGCCGCCCGCAAGGGCGGTGGGTGCAATGGCCCGTCGCTCACGCTTCCGGCTCGTTGGGTCCGTCGCCGACGCTTTCGGCTCGTTGCACCCACCGCCCTTGCGGGCGGGGTTCGCCCAGGGAGTTTTGCATGTCCGCTATCGCCGTCTCCTGCTACCACGATCTCCTCGCCTCAAGCTCGACTTTGGCGGCGGATTCGCAAGCCGCGTTGGAGAAGGCGCAGCAGCTTCGCGGACTGTTCTTCGGCACGCGGCCAGTTTGTACGGTGCTACGGCCGCGTTTCCTCACCCCCGCGCAATATCGCCTCCTGCACGACACGGTGAAGGTACTGCTCCCGGCGTTCCAGACGATCTACGATCGCGCACTTGCCGATCCCGGCTTCCGCGAGCAGTTTCGAACTCTGCACTGGGAAAACGAACTGCTCGCAAGCGATCCGGGCTTCCCCGATCCCAGCCCCACGAGCCGCTTCGACTCCTTCTTTGCTTCCGACGACGAACTCTTCTTCACCGAGTTCAACACCGAGACACCCGCCGGTGCCGGCTATTCCGATGCGCTTGCGGAACTCTTCTATGGGCTTCCGGTGTTCCAGGAGTTTCAGCGGCGATTTCTCGTCTGGCCGATCCCCGCTCGCCCGGGAGTATTGCAGGCCCTGACGGACTCCTTCAAACAGTGGCAGGGGAACACATCCGATGCGCCGCGGATTGCGATACTGGACTGGCGCGAAGTGCCGACATTCAGCGAGTTCGTTCTCTTTTACGACTACTTCCGGACAATGGGCATCGAAGCCCGGATTGTCGATCCACGCGAAGTGGAATACCGCGACGGTAAACTGATGGCGGGCGACTACCACATCACACTGATTTACAAGCGCGTGCTCATCGGCGAACTGATCGAACGCGGCGGGATGGATCACCCCGTTGTCCAGGCGGTTCGCGATCATGCAGTGTGTATGGTGAATTCGTTCCGGTGCAAAATTCTCTTCAAGAAAGCGTCGCTAGCGGTACTCTCCGATGAACGGAACGCCGCCCTCTTCACGCCAGCACAACAAGCGGCAATCGCCAAGCATATTCCCTGGACGCGCGTGATGGAGCCGCGCAAAACCGCGGTCGATGGAAACGAAATCGACCTTGTGCCGTGGGTCTCGCACCACAAGGACGAACTGGTGTTCAAGCCGAATGACGACTACGGCGGGAAGGGAATTGTACTCGGTTGGACGGTCGATCAGCGTGCCTGGGATGACGCCGTTCAAACTGCCCTCGAAGCACCGTTCGTCGTGCAGCGACGGGTGAAAGTTCCGTACGAAGCATTTCCCAGTTTTGAGAACAACGGACTGCAGGTACTCGACCGCATGCTGGACACAAACCCCTACGTCGCGTTGGGGGCCTTCATGCACGGCTGCCTCACGCGAATCTCGACGGAAGCACTTGTGAATGTCACAGCTGGCGGCGGTTCCACAGTGCCGACATTTCTTGTGGAACCGCGGTAACGCGGAACAGACCAGCCGCAGATGAACGCAGAAAAACTCGGATCAAGCAAGAAACGAAGGAAGACCTATAGCATTTCGCCTTGTGGTTTTGAACAATCTCTTCTGTCTTGATCCGCGTTCTTCTGCGTTCATCTGCGGCTCTCTTGTTGCTTTGTTCCAGCCCGGAATACCCATGAATGCTCCGTCGCTAACGATCGGCATCGAGGAAGAGTATCAGATCATCGATCCCGCCACCGGGGAACTCAAATCATACATCACACAGATTCTCGAAGAAGGAAAGCTCATCCTCAAAGAGCAAATCAAGGCCGAATTGCATCAATCGATGGTGGAAGTGGGGACGGAGGTGTGCCAGACGCCCGCCGATGCGCGGCGAGAACTGATCAAGCTCCGCCGCAGCATCACCGACCTCGCCGCGCGGCATGGACTGGTCATCGCCGCCGCCGGGACGCATCCGTTTTCGAACTGGGAGAAGCAGGAAATTACGCCGTTCGAACGGTATCTCGGCGTGCAGAACGACATGCAAGACCTCGCACGGCAATTACTCATCTTCGGCACGCATGTGCACATCGGAATCGAAGATCGCGACTTCCTCATCGATGCTATGAACGTGTCGCGCTACTTTGCGCCGCACATTCTCTGTCTCAGTACGTCGTCGCCATTCTGGACGGGCCGCAACACGGGATTGAAGTCATACCGATCGATCATCTTCCGCCACTTCCCGCGTTCCGGCATTCCGCCGCTCTTCACCGACTGGGCCGAATACAGCGGCATGGTGGATACGATGGTTCGCACCAACTGTATTCCCGATGGGTCAAAGATCTGGTACGACGTGCGGCCGAACCACCGCTACCCCACGCTCGAATTCCGCATCTGCGACGTCTGCACGAAGGTGGATGAAGCCGTGTGCATCGCGGCCATCTTCCAGGCCATCATCGCCAAACTCTGGAAACTCCGGCGCGACAACATGACCTTTCGCGTCTACCCCACCGAACTGATCGAAGAGAATAAGTGGCGAGCCGTTCGCTACGGTCTGGACGGCAAGTTGCTCGATCTCGGCAAGCAGAAGGAAGTGCCAGTTCGCGAACTCATTCACGAGATGATCGACTGGTTCCTCCGCGACGTGATCGACGAACTGGGCACGCGTAAGGAAATCGAATACGCGTATAAGATTCTGGAAAGCGGTTCCAGCGCCGACCGCCAACTCAGGACTTACACTCACACCGGCACAACGCGAACCGTCGTCGATCAACTGGTGCGGGAGACGCAGGAGGGGGTGTCGTGACTTGGCGAACCCCGGCCGCAAGGTCGGTGGGTGGCAAGCAGCCAATACATGTAACCCGCTGGCCTTGCGGCCAGGGTTCGTCGAATCGGTCTGGAGACGAACATGAAAACTTTTGAGCGCGACCGCATTCTGATCCGATACCCGGACGACTGGGTCGAGGAGACGGCAGACGACCCCGAGAGCGGCGGGTGGACCGTCACGTTGACCAGTCCGCAGACGGCGTTCTTCATGATGTCGCTGCAACCTGACGCGAGCGATGGCGGCGACCTCTCGGATCAAACGCTCACCGCGATGAAAAGCGAGTACAAAGAGTTCGACGCCGAGGAGGTGATGGAGACCATCTGCGGCCTGCCCGCGATTGGCTTCAACGCCGACTTCCTGACTGTGGATACGGCGATCATCTGCCGCGTGCGCTGCCTGAATACCTTCGCCGGTCCGCTACTCTTGCTCGCGCAGGTGAGCGAATACGACCGCGAACAGAACGATCCGGAACTGCGTGCGATTATCGCCTCACTCAATGTGGAAGCGGAGTAATGCACGCGGGAGGGTGCCCATGCGAGCTACTGTGATCGCAGCGTGTTGCATGGCGATGCTCTTCACTTCATTTCCCACGATTGGTGTGGCGCAAAAATCCGCACCAGCAAAGCCACGCAATCCCGAACGGTATCCGATCCTCCAAACACTCAAGACCGGAACGCGACCTGCCATCGCGTTCTCGTTCTCGCCGGACGGCAAGGTACTCGCTGTCGCAGATGGGTTACAGGTTCACTTTTGGGATCCACGGACTGGAGAACCGGCAACAGCGCCGTGGAAGGGCGTCTTGGGCATAGACAAGCTCGTGTTCGTGAATGCAAAAACAATCGCCCTGGTCGATTCTCCGGAAACCGCAGTGATCTTGCGTGAGTATCCGTCCGGCAAGATGCTCGGTTCATGTGATCTGGGGAAAAACCAGTATGTTGGAGTCCTCGCGGGCGCGGAGGGGATGATCGCGGTTGCGTCAAGCGGTTCCCACAAATACGTTCACTTGCTCACCGCGCCGAACTGGCGTGAGGCGTGGAAGGCTGATTTGACAGACCAAGACAGGATACGCACGATGGCAATTTCTCCGGATCGGAGTGAAGTAGCGGTGGGTGGGTGGGGATCAGAGATTCGGGTATACGCCACAAAGGACGGAAAACTGCTTCGCCGTGCTGGGCGGGAACAATACGTGTTGCCGTCCTTGGCCGGGATCTCGTACTCACCCGACGGTCGGCACATTGCTTTCGGTCCATCCGCCGAGAACCCGGCCAATACGCTCAGAACCGATAGCGTGGGCGTGGCGATTTTCGACGCGCCGTTCACCCGCCCGCGCACCTTCCGGTGGGAGCCTGGAAGGGGCGGCACACGGGTTGTGGGGTGTCAGTTCACGCCCGATGGGAAGACACTGATTGTGCCAACCGGCGACAGTGAGGTCCGGTTGTACGAATTTGCAACAGGGAAACTGCGTTGGGTCGGGAGCGTTCCAGGGTCTCTATTCCGGTTCACGCTCTCACCGAACGGGAGATTGTTTGCGGTTGCCGGGAGCGAGACAGACGTTTCGGTAGTGGACTGGCTGAACCCGAAACTCGGTGATGGAGCGGTGGAAAATGCACCGCCTCCGAAGCCTGGCCAGAAATCGGCGTGGGATCTACCGAGCCCGTGGGCGGAACTTGCTTCAACAGACAGCGAGAAAGGATATCGGACAGTTGTCACGCTCATCGCCAACCCAAAATTCGCAGTGGGAATAATCGGTGGGAATCTCAAGCCTGTCCCCGCGCCCGATCTCGCCGCGGTGAAATCGTGGATCGGCGATCTGGGTTCGGAGGATTTCGCCCAGCGTGAGACGGCCGAGAAGGAACTGGCGAAACTCGGCGACACGATCGAACCCCAACTACGCGAAGCAGCCAAAAGTGAAGTACCGGAACGCCGCGAGCGAGCTATCCGCTTACTCACGGCGTGTACACGAAGTCACGATCCTGATCGACTGCGCATCCTGCGTGCGGTCGAAGTGCTGGAATACATCAACACGCCGGAGAGCCGCGCTGTGTTGAAAACGCTGGCGAGTGGCGCGTCTGGCGTGCTTCTGACCCGCGATGCAAAAGCCGCCCTGGAACGACTTCAGGCCTTCGCCCCGAAGCCGTGAGTTCATGCGATGCGCACTGTAACGCTATTGCTGCTTGTTAGTCTTGCAGCGGATGTGGTCATGCTTGTGCTTTTGCTCGGAACGGTCTGGGTGGCGCACCGGGCCGTTCGCCAGGAGGCCGCCGCGAAGGGTGAAGTGGTCCCATCGGCCGCTCGCGACTTCCGGTTGCTCTTCGCGATCCTGTTCGCCGGTCTGATCGGTCTCGGAGCCGCTTCCATCATCGTGCTGACTGTGTGAGTTCCATGCCCACCGATCTGTTCGTGGCAAAGCGTCACGCCATGCGAGATGAGTTTTTCGCGAAACTCTTTCTGCTCGGCGGCTGGATCGGCAGTACCGATACCTACAAGCGCACGATGTGGACTGCTGTGCCGGAAATTGCCCTTCAACACTCCGCGTACGCGCTCACTTTCCGCAAAGGCTTGCCGGAAGCCGGTGCGAACAATCGGCTTGTCATGGCCGGACACGAAGCCATGCTCGCGCAGTGGTTCCACCGGCCGCTGAAAAGAGACGATATCGAACTGTCACGGGCCTGGTATGCCACGCATTCCGCGACCAAAGCATTCCCGGCCGAAGTGTGGAACGCCGTCTTGGCACAACCGGGCGACGACCTTACTCTCCCGCTCGACATCTGGGGCTTTCCCGGCGGGCAAACCTTTCTGGCAGGGGTGCCGTGCCTTGCGTTCGAGGGGCCGGGCGGGCTCATTTCCTACCTCGAACCGGCCATGTGTCGCTACTTCGCGCCCGTCATCCAGGCCACCAAAGCGCGACTCATGCGTGAAGCCACTCCGCGCGATGCCGAGTTTGGTCTACGGAGTGCGCCGGTCGAAGTATGTAACCTGATTCTCTTGCTGGCGCGGTTCGTGGGCGGAAGCGGCACCGAAGGGAAAACGCAACTCACGTCCAACGACACGGCCGAGTTCATGTGGCCAGAACTCTTCCGCTCCATCGGCACGATCGGTCACGAAATGATGTGCGCAGCCCAATCGTTTGACCGGTCGCTCGCCGAAGCCGAGTTTGAAATGATGGACCGGTTCGTATCGAAAATGGGCGCAGCATCCTTACTTTGTGATCTCGTCGATGCCGAGACGGTGGGTTTGGAGAACGCTCTCCGCGTCATCCGGATCCATCCGGAGACAGATCGCGTTGGCGTTCGCGTCGATAGCGGCGACATCGCGGGGCAGTGCGTGCTCTATTTCCAGAAGATGAAACAGCTCGGCATTCCGCCCCGCGTCATCGTCTTTGAAGATGAAGTCACTCCCGACGCCGTGAAGCGCGTGTACGATCTCTTCCGTACACAAACCGGAACCGAACCCACGATGCTCTTTCCGGGCGCCGGCGGGTACTGGTGGAAGCTGGTTCACCGCGATACTGTGAGCGCGGCATTCAAACGGACTGCGACCGAAGAGCGGCCGAATGTGAAGTTCTCCAACTCACCTGGTAAGGAAACAATCCCCGGTTACCTTCGCGTGTATGCTCGTGGGGAGACACTCATCGTTGCGGACCGCACCGAACCGATCGATGGCGAGCCGCTATTCGTGAAGCTGGTGGAACAGGGGCGGGTCGTTTACGCCGAAGATTTCCACACTCAAGCGGCGCGGGCGGAAAACACCTGGGGTCGCTATACGCGGTGGGAAACCTCTCCTCTCGTGGCGGAACACATGCAGCGGTTTCGTGACATGCGAAGAGCGGAAGTTTCCGCAGCCAAGGCACGCCTGGAGGGGTGATTTCGCAGAGGTCACTCGTGATCGTCTTTCGGACGGCGCAGGGAATGGGTACCGGGGTTGCGTTCAGCCCAGATGGGAAACTCCTGGCGGCTTCGTGCGCGGGTGGCTGGTTGAAGGTGTGGGAAACCGCCACCGTGAGTTCCGGCATACCCCTCTGGCCTGACTCTCGCAATCACCAGCGATAAGGGACATCTCATCCTCATCGACCTCGACGTGTGACGATCCGTTTGCCAATCCGCCAAGAAGGGCACATTGCCTGCTCGACTTGAATGATTGGCCTTTGATAAAATGCCGCAACATTGATCAAATGAGAACTCGGCCTGCCGAGTTCTCATTTACTGAACAGCGAGACTCCTCATCCCAACCCGGTTCGTCCATGATTGTCATTCATCCACACACCAACTGCGTGAATGTCGTCTGCTTCACCCCGGACGGGTCGTTGCTTGCTTCCGTGGCCGATGACGGCTGGGTAAAAGTGTGGCTGCCGGGGGAACTGCATGCCAACCGACCCGTGTGGGAAGCGGATGCGGAAGACGGTGGGGAAGGTTCCTGGCTGGGTAGCCGTGGGGTATCGCATGCGCAGTTTACAATGGATGGCAAACTCCTTCTCACAAGTGGATGGAAGCGGCACCTCCGCGCCTGGAACGCGCAGAGCGGTAATGCAGAGTGGGAGGTGCGCAAACCGCGAGAACTCGGAGGCATCGGCGTTCTGGCCGTTGCGCGTGATGGTTCGCGAGTGGCGTTCGCCGGTGGACAACTCGGTTTCGCAGAGCAAATATTTGTCGTCGACCCGAAGACACAGGAGGTGGTGAAGACGTTACGCGGGCACGACGAAGCCTGTGGAGCGCTGGCAGCGGGGCCGGAAGGTTTGGCGTCCGGCAGTGCCGACAAACACGTGAAATTCTGGTCGTGGGGAACCGGCCGCTGCTATCACGATCTGGCGCTGCGTGGGATCGTTCGTGGGATGATGTTCTCGCCGGATGGATCGCGGTTTGCCGCCGCGGGCGGTTCGATGGTGATGGTGTGGGAGATGGTGGCGCCGGCTCGTGGTAGGGGACGGCGGAAGCCCGGGAATCTTCGCCAGTTCCGCGGTCACGCGGGGCAGATTCAGGCTCTCGACTTCTCGCCTGACGGTAACACCATTGCCTCCGCCGCGCACGACGGCACTGTCCGTACCTGGGACGTTGCCAGCGGCGCGGAGATTCGCGCCTTCCGCCCCAAGGTGGGCGAACTCCATCACGTTGCGTTTGCGCCCGATGGCCTCACACTCGCATTCACCAGCGAAAAGGGGCACGTGGGCTTGCTCGATCTCGACGACTGACCTGCCCACCTTGCTGTGAGAAGTCCCAACGAACCGTCATTTTTCCGAAGTGATGATGTTTCGATGAGATGCGATCCCTCATTGAAATGAGAATAGCTGTGCGGCTGTGGTTGATTTAGATTCAGGAGTTGCTCCTCTTCCGCATTTTCCTGTTTCTCTCTGTTCTTGTCTTCTCTGTGTCTCTGTGCCTCTGTCAGTAGTTCCCAAATTGGGTGTTTCCCTGTTCAGTCTCCAGCCAGTGCGGGATAGGTCGTTGAGTTAGTATGGCGTCGGTGAATCCAAATCGTTTCACAGCAATCT
>Ga0070738_10001309_pt1 | contig 51918 bp, 53 predicted proteins | sample Coa_R2_2_FD_66446 | JGI IMG/M metagenome (GOLD analysis project Ga0070738, IMG submission 66446) | Surface soil microbial communities from Centralia Pennsylvania, which are recovering from an underground coalmine fire - Coalmine... | ecosystem: Environmental > Terrestrial > Soil > Unclassified ... | reverse complement strand
TTCCCTCGGAATAGAGGCGGATGATGCCGGTCGTGATCTCGAGATGCGCTTGAATGCGGTTCATACCGCCGTCTCCGGAACCGGCACGTACGGGAAGCCGCCGAAATGGGCGAGGTTGTTGAACTTGGTTTGGCAGGTCGATTGCTGCTTGTCGCAGCCCGGATAGACGATGCAGCTGTCGCCGGCTGCCGGAGGAACCGGGAACGGCACGACCGGCTTCAGCACGCCGCCGACGTCATGCTCCCGAATCGTGAAGGATTTGTTCGCGAGCGCGCCCGAGGTAAACGTCATGGTTCCGAGCGATGCCCATCCGACAGTCTGTGCCAGATTGGTGTTTGCGACAAAGTCGGTCGAACCTGCATTGATCATCGCGGCAACGCCGAAGGATGCTTTGCTTAGCGTGCAGCGACCGTCATAGAGCGTGAAGGCGCAGCCCGGCTGGAACAGGCGCCAGGGCATCTGCAGCGTCAGCAGCTCGAGATGCGTGTTGGCCTTGATGGTCGCCTGCGTCCGTCCCGCGTCGACCTCGGCGATACGGCCGGCAAAGATAGTCAGCAACCCCGCGGACGTGTCGCCGAAATTCGCCATAAAGGCTCGATCGAGCTGAATCTCCGCGCCGTCGAGCGCGCCGCCGCGCAGGGCCGACATCCAGGGCACGCCGTCGATCATGTCGTTCGGACCGGCGGTCAGCGTGATGTCGAGCTCATCGACCTGCACGCCGACCTGGAACTTGACCTTGGAGCGCTCGAAGAACGGTCCCTTTGACGAGAAGACATGGCTGGTCGCCGCGTCGACGATATCCTGATCGGCCGTCGTGTAACGCGCGACCGTGCCGTCCACGAGCGTGAAGCTATAGCAATCGGCCATAAAGAATTGCGGCCCTGCGAGGATGGCTCGCAGGGCCGGGGATGCAGGCTTCATGATACAGTTCTCTTTCTTCTCGATTGTCATTCCGGACGCGAAGCGATCCGCGATCCATTCGTCCATCCGCACCGGCGACGATGTGGATCCCGGATCGTGCAACCCGGTGGGGTGCTTGTCAGGGATGACGAGGAAGTGAATAGCGACGGGAGCTAGTTCTTCACGCTCTCGAATTCGAGCTTCTTCTGCTCCCAGAGCTTGTTCATGAACTTCGTGAAGTCATTGTCGTCGGCCGTGAAGCGGACCGGCCAGTAGTAATTGAAGGTCGCGGTCACCGAGGCGCCGTTCCCTGGCGCATTCCCGGGAGTGAAGGCGATTCCGTAAGGCCCATAAGCGCCGAACAGCCAACCCCACTGGGACGTGAAGGCCTGGAGCACGCCGTTCACTTTGACGGTTGCGACAACATTCGTGTTGACGGCCAGGATCGGCTCGACGAAGCCGCCGAGGGTGCGCACGAGCGGAAAATTCAGATTGGAGCCATCGCCGACGCCGACCGGTTGGTCGGTCACGCCGTCATCGTCGACATCGTCAAAGAGGAACGAGTCATACGCACCCTGCCGCGCCAGAAAAAATCCGAGCAGCGTACGAAACTCGTTGTTGGAATCGTCGCGCAGGAAATTGAAGCTGAGACTCCATTTCCAACGCGGATAGACTTGCAGCGCGGCACGATTCTCTTTGCCCGAAACGGATTCTTGCACGAGCGTCTTGAAGACGGGCGTGCGCGTGACCGGATATTCGAGCCCGGCCAACGCGGGAAAAACCGCTGTACTCATGTCACCTCAAGGCCGGATGAAAATTGCGCGCCTGTTGCCGAAGCGAGCGCGCGAGGGTTGAGCCGTTGTTCATCAGCTGGCGCTGGAAGCTTTGCGCGTCGGTGGCGTGGATGTGAATGTGCGTGTCGCCGCCACCGATTCCGGAGCCGCCGCCAGAGACCGCGCTACGGAAATCATCGGCGAAGGCTCTGGGCAGGATCGCCTCGCCCTGATGCACCATGGCCAGCATGTCGCCGGGCAAACTCCAGGCGCCCTGATCGAAGGACGGTATCAACGCCTCCTTGGCGACAACGAGAGCGGCAGCGGCTGTCGCCGGCACGACCGCGAAGGGACCGAGCGCCGGCGCGGCCCAAGCGAAGACGGAGCTGTAGACCCGCGCGGCGTTCGATTCGATTTCCTCCAACGCATGGGCGAAGCTGAAGCCCGAGCTCGCGGTCGCCGCGGCCTGATTCGACGCGGTCCGCGCGGCATTCCCGGCAACCGTGGATTCCGTCATCGTCAGTTCGGACGTCAGCCAATTGTTGACGCGTTGGACGCCCATATGGATAAAATCGGAGAGAATCGATTGACCGATCTTGGCCAGCGCCTGATGCATGTTCTGCGTACCGGTGATCATGCCCTCGATCGCATTGCCGAAGCTTTGCGTGATCGGTTGAACCATCGATTTCCATGAGGCTTCGGATTCTTTCACGGCCTGTAGATCGAGCTGGCGGATACGGGCATGGTGCTGCGCTTCCTGAGCATAGGCCTTGTCCTGGATCTGCTGGGCGAGCTTGCTGCCCTCGACAGCACACTCCTCATCCATCTCGAGCTCGGCGCGCGTCGCGGCGAAGCGCACATTCTCCAACCGCTCCCGTTCGGCGATTGCCTGGTCGGTCGACATCTGATCGAGCGCGGACAGCATCGCGACCCGCTGCGTACCCGCCGCGTAGTCCTCCTGCGCCTTCTTCGTTGCATCGGCCGACGCGTCGCTGAGGCTCTTGAGATGACCGGAAGCTGCCGTGGCCGATGATGCGATCGCCCCGAAATCCTGCTCCAGCATCGGCGGCATCTGCGCCAAGCTATCCAGCGCCGCGCCAATGCCGGCTTGCAGCTCGCCTGTATCGACCGAGAAGCCGATCGAGATCGTGTCGTCGGACATTGGAGATCCTTATGTGCGGTACAAGCCGGTCGCCCGACAAGTTAGGTTGGCGTTTCTTACGTGCTCAGCCGATCATGAGCTGACGATTTTGAAATGCGACCAGTTGGACGCCATCGTCGCAATTAGATCCGATCGGAATCCTTCGGGATCTGACGTCAGCTTCGAAAGATCCACCTGCGCCTCGGAGATTAGATTTGCATACGCGGCCGGATTCTCGTTCTTAGCCAAATCGATCGACTTCTGCAGCAGCGACTGAGCTTCTTCGTCTCGCGCCAGGTACGCACTGCACACAGCAAGATGGAAGATAAGCCACGGTATCGGATGCCTCGGTTGCTCCGTCAAAATTCGCTCGATCGAACCTGCAGCAATTACTCCAGCAAAATCGATCTTTTTGATCGCCTGGTGGACGTCGCGCGCTATCGCATCTGGCCCTGAATCAAGTCGGGAGAAAACGCTGATGTTTTTGTCAACCCAGAATGCCGGAAATTGTCTCTGATCTTCGAGCATGGACAAATAATACATATGCGCGACAGCATGCGTATTATATTTGCTCGAAGACAGACTGAGTACGGGTACGATTGGTCCGCTGCCTGCAAAGCAAATCTGGATAGGCGGAGTGACGCCAAAGAGAAGATACTCAGATCGTCTCGGAGTGCACTTACCGAGTAACGTCGCGAGCAACAGCGTCGCGCGATCGACGATCTCGTTGGCGGTGCGATCGTCGAAGGATTTGGGATCCGAATTCGCAGAGGTGGGGTCGTTCATGTCAGGGCCCGTAAACCTGAATGTATTCGTAGAATGGCGATCCGCGAACATTCTCAAGCGTTTCCTCTTTCTGCTTTTGGGTATCAGCAGCGCTGATATCGCGAGCAGAGCGCCCGGTCTTTAGGTCCCATACTATCTTGGGATTCCATATCGAGCCGTAGAGAACGTCGGGAACAGAAGAGAAGGGGAGTCTTATCGGTACGGGAAAGCCTTTGAAGTAGGCTTGTTCCGCATGGAGTTCCGGGTCACCGAGCAGTCTGACTTCTACGGCCAACGCATTATGAAGAGCTATTCCGTAACCCTTGGTTCCGGGCGTGAAACCAGGTTTGGTTATCGTGAGGATCGCCATCCACACCAGATCCGTGACCAGCGCATGCGCGATGTCGATATCCTTTCCATAGACGCCGGGTACATAGGTGGAGGTCATACTCACGCCTAGGGTCGCAGCAACCTGTTCAAATCCAGGCGGGGGCGCGACCGGCGTGCCGGCGACTCCACTGCCGGGGAGCCCGACATGCATATTAAACGAGGCAGTCTCAAGTCCTGATGGAGCCGTAGCCGCGGCGCCCGCCTCGGGACCAGATGCGAATTGCCCACCCCCTGGGCCGGGCGGCTTATGGAAGTGATTGAATTTCGCGAGAGCCGGATCGGGATCGATCTGAAGCTGGAGAAGCAGAATCGGCGCACGGACCAGATCGTTATTGTCGAGCGCGCGTGCAAGCGCTTCGACCCCGCTCTGCCGATCAGCGAGACTCAGGACGCCGCCCGAGCAGATTTTCTCGTCAGAGACTAACGCTTGGCGCGAAGGTACAATTCGGCCGTCCTCATCGACATCGGTGAGAGGCGTGCCATCCCCGAGATACGCATGCCCATCCTGAAGGAACGGCCATCCTTCCGGGTTAGCGCCCTCGTCTACGCGATACATCCGCATCAACGCTCCTCAAAAAGCCGAATGGCTGGTCGCTCGAGCCTATTTCCGGGATCGCTGGATATCGACCAGCTCGCCGTTCTGGAACACCAGCAAATTGTCCTCGGGATAGATCCACCATTCGACCGATCCGTGCCGATACGACTCCCGCTCGACGACGCGGTCGGGCTTGCCCCAAGCGCCGGCGAGCACTTGCGCTTGGGTCATGTGCAGAAGCGCGCCTGGAAGCTTGCGGCGCTGCAGGACGGCCTTTCCAGCCTTGAGATTGTCGAGGAAGGAGGGATAGATCCCGGGCTCCTTCATCGGGTCGTGATCGACGACGTCGAATTTCAGATCGCCAAGGTAGAAATGAGTGAACCCTGACCGCCCGTCAGCGAAGGTGACATGCATGAACACCTCGCCGTCCGTCAGCGGGTACAGCCCTTCGAAGGAATCGAAGGTGAACCGGCCGCGTCCCGTGAAGCATCCCTCCGGACCCAGCATCATCGCCTTGCTGGGGCAGACGAAGTAGTTTGCGATGCCCACGGTCCAGAGCGGGCGCCCGATATACTCGGCCATCAATGCCCGGTCCGTGGCCTCCTGCTGCTGCCGCGCGATATCCTCCGGATAGGGCTGCGGCGTGCAGGCCCCGGCCGAAATCAGCACCGCGGCAAGCCAGACATCCCGTCTCCTATCCACGCAAGATTCCCTCCGGTCCGGCAGCAGCCAACAGCTCGGCCAAGTCCGACGTTCTGGTTTTGTCCCCGCCCTTATAATCAAGAAAAGCGCGGATGAGAAGATGCAAGGGCGGATTCTTTTTCCAATAGGCGGCGAGCTCCAGATATTCGGGTAACGTCATCTCGTCGATCTCGGCCCGGCGCCACCCGCAGGCCGTCGCGATCAGCCCGTAGATGTCGCCCCAAGGGAAGGCCTCGCCGCCGGCGCTTCCCCCGGCTGGGGCGCTCCCGGCTTCAATCCCGAGAGGCGCGCGACCGCCGACACCGCGACGCGAAGCTCCTCCACATCCGGCGTCAACTCATCGAACTGGGCGCGCGTGAAAGCGGGATCGGCCGTCGCGATCGCGGCCGTCAGTATCTCGCCCTGCGCGTCCACCTTCGCTTCGCTATCCATACCGAGCTGGAGGAACAACGGCAGCACGCGCTTCAGGTCGCGAAACTTCAGTGGGGCGATCGGATAGTCCTTGCCGCCAAGTCTGATCGAAATCGTCATACGCGCCTACTCCGAAAGCCACACATTGCCGATGTTTCCGGCCGCATCGGCCGCGGCTTGGAAGTCGAACTCGGGGATGAGGAAATCCTCGTTCTTGAACTGAAGGGACAGCTTGGGGGAGATCACCCAGTTGAGCTGCAGGTTCAGCAGCTTGCCCTGATACTGCTCGCTCAAAACCAGCCTGAAGCTCGGCTGCGAGCCCATGAGCTGGTTCGACAGGGCGATCGCGGTGCCGCTCGTCGTGGTGTAGCTATAGGTCACGAGAATGGCGGCGTTCGCATCGCCGGATGAGAAGGTGTAGGTTCCGGTCGCCGAATTGACTGAATATTTCCCTGTCGCTTCGGATCCCGGCGCAACGGTCGTCAGCATCACACCGCTCGCGGCGTAGGCGACGCCCAGATCGGCGGCGAACGTCGCATGGTTTGCGACTTGCACGGTATAGGCGGCGCTGCCCGGAACCGCCTGAGCTTCACCGATCTGCGTCACGGTATTTCCGTTGCCGACCGTCTGACCGAAGAACAGATTGTTGAAATTGGCCGCGGTGATTCGCGCGGCCTTGGCCTTGCCGGTGATCTTCAGCCCACCGCGCGCGAGCGCGGTCGGCGCCTGGAACTGACCGGTCAGCTCCTTGATGGTGAAGCTCATATCGAGCTGCACCTCCTGCAGCGTGCCGAACTGAGCCGGCGTCGCGTTCGCAATATCGGTGCGCAAGCCGATCAGCGCGCCCAAGCCAAAAGCATATTGAGTCATGGATCAGGTCTCCTTCGTAAGTGTCGCAGCGATCTCGACCTCGAGCGCATCGAGGGAGGCGCGCAGATGATTGATCGCCTCGACCGATCGCGAGACCGGCGAATTGGCGAAATTGTCGTGGAACCAGCGCTCGATCGCGGCGCGGACCGCCGCTGACTGATGGCTTGTCTCTGTCATGCGATGTCCTTTCAGGGGATCAGAATTTCGACCGGCACGATCGCGTAGGCATATTCGCCGAGCAGGCCTTCGTCCGTGGCTATGTGACCGTTGATCGTCACTCGCTTGGCGAGACCGCCCAGCGTTTGCACATTGGCGGGATCGCCCGCGCCAAAGGCCTGGTCGATCGCGTCCAGCATCGGATTGAGGAGCGACGAGGTCGGAAAGCTCTTATCGCCGGAATGAACAAAGAGGACGATCTCCAGATGCATGATTCGCTTCAGCGGGCGCGTGCCCGACCATTCGACTGTCTCGCCGCGATAGATCTGGAACAGCGCCGGGCAGTTGCCCGGTCCGACGTCCTGCGGCGCTTTGAGCCTGCGACTTGCAAGTACGAGACCGTCGATACCGGCGCGTTCGTCGGTCAGAAGCGCGAACAGCGCAGACTGGATGGCTTCGCGGCTCATGATTTCAGAACCTCCGCCATTGCGCTGGACAACACATCGTGGATCGTCGGCGCAAATTGGGCGAGCGCGGAGCGCAGATAGGACCGGCCCGGATAATCGATTTGCCGATCATGCGCGCGCACGGTCACTTCCTTCGGCGCTATCGTTCGCCCGAAGACCATCGACTGGCGCCGTAGAAATTCGCGCACGCTTTCGGTGCCCGAGAAGCCGAATTCCTGGAAGGCGGCATAGGGCGTGATCGCCTGGACCGAGAAGCCGATCGCTGTGCCTGATGTCGAGGTCGCGACGGCAAGGCTGTCGCGCAGCTTGCCCGAGCGCGCCTGAAGCAGGCCGCCGGATACGTTGTTTTCTGCAGCCGACCGGATTTGACAGGCCAGCTCCGCACCGGCGGCGCGAAGCGTGATCGCCGTATCGGCAGGGATCGCGGCGAGTCTCGCGCGGACCGCATCGATCGAGTCGAGTTCGATAGCGATCATGCGAGATTCGCCCGCATGTAGCGCGTGATCACGCTCTGCACGAACGGGCTCACATCCTTCTGGGTGTAGGATGTCGTAGCGATGCCGCCCATGCTCTCGGAGGCCTTGCCCAACCGGTCCTTGCCGCGATAGCGCAGGCCCACCAATTCGATCACCGCCTCGGCGACGTCGGCCGGCACCATCGCGTAGCCGGCTTCGTAGGTTACGGCGACATTCGCATAGCCGCGCTTGAACCAGTAACCGAAGAGGATGATCACATTGCCATTTTGGACCCATCCCGGATCGGCAACGGCGATCGAGGCCGGGATCGGGATGTCGTCGATCGCGACCGAGGTGACGGCGAGGACCGGAGTGTTGCGGAGGTAAAGTCGCGTGCTGCCCTTGCCGTCATAGAGCTCGTCATGGTTCTGAATCAAAATCGGATTGCCGCAAGCGGTCGTGAAGAATGCGCTCGCGGCGGTGATGAGCCGGGTGAGCACCGAATCGTCGTTCGATTGCAGATCGCCGCCGAGATAGGCTTTCACATCGTCGATCGAAACCAAGTCGCCCGCGCTCATTCGTCGTCTCCGTCGACCCAGAGGGTGAAGCCGCCCTGGCGAAGCAGCGGCGGCGCAGCGTGTTCCGGCACGTCGACGGTGCCGTCGGGCTGGATTGGGTATTGATCGCCGCCATAGGTCGGACCCTCCCAGGATCCGGAAGGCGCGATCAGGCGCACGAAACCAGGGGCCGGTCGGTCCATGGAAATCTCCCAGCAAACGGGCCGACCCGAAGGCCGGCCCGCGCTTCGTCAACCATTCGCGATATTGCTGATCACGCCCATGGCGAAAGGAGCGTAAACCGCCAGCACCTCTTCGGCGTAAACGCCAAACTCGTAGGATCGGGTCTTGAGCGGCCAATCGGTGCGATAATAGTCGCGACGGGTCTTGACTTCGGCGACATTCGGCACGTTGGAGGACTGATATTGCGCCGGCAGATTCTCCGACCAGCCGATGATCGTGCCGGGTGGCACGAACGGATGGATCTTGACCGGGATCTTGTAACCACCGTCGAGCGCGAACGGATTGTAGTAGTATTCGACGACGCCGTTGGCCACGATCGCGAACGGATCCTTGCCGTCGGTGTTGAACCGCAGCAGCGGCGCCGATGCGCTCGACAGGACCTTCGACGTGATGTTCCGCTGCTCTTGACTATTGACATAGAGCACCGTCGGGCTGACCTCGAACAGGTCCCACATTTTCTGCAACATCAGATCGATCTCGTTGACCGAGCCGCGGCCGGACGCCGAGAGCGCAGTGCCGGCTCCTGCCGTGCCGGTCGCGAGATAGTTCACATAGGCGCCGGACCCGGCCTTGAGCGCCGAGGTCAAGAGACCGTCGAAAGCCAGGCCCGGATTGGCGGAGTAATCAGCAGCAATCGCCGACGCGGCCTGGGTCGAGCTCGAGAGCGGCGCGGAGAATGCGGCGCTGCTGATCGTGGTGATCGCCTGCAGCTTCTCCGATCCGACGGCGCCCACGAACCAGGCATAACCGACCGCACCGGCGACCGGCGCCACCGAGGCGAACAGGGTCTGGCCGAGCGTGACGGCCTGGGTCGCATTGGCGGATGGCGCGGACGCGCCGCCATTCACGGTGAAGGTCGCGCCGTCCGCCCCGGTCACCGACTTGGTAGTAGCGATACCGCCCGAGACGCTGGAGTTGCGATAGCCTTCATAGGTGAGCGCCACGACGATCACCGAGTAGGTCGCGGCCGGCAGCGTCGCGCCCGAGCCGCTCGCAGACAAGCTCGGCGCCGGCGCGGTGCCGAGCTGAAGCGATCCATTGCCGCCAAGCAACGCGTTCTCTTCCTTCAACATCATCTTCTGCAAGAGACGCATCGTGGCGGTCGCCTGGACATCCTCGAAGCCCTGCGCCGACGACACCGCTTCGAAGGTCACCGAATCCTCTTCGCCGATGGTGGCGTAGCTCGCCGACCGCGTGGAGGTGCTGTAGCTCATGCGGCCGGAGCGCTGGCCTTCCGGCACCCATCCGATCGCGTCCCAGCCGGAGCCGATGATCGCGTTCACCTGCCGCCAGTTTGTCGCCGTGCCGGTGCCTCCGCCGACGCGGGGCAGCACGTTGCGGATCGGCGTCGCGGCGGGATAGAGATTCTTCGCCGAGGGCTGCAGGTCGTAGGCGAGCAGGCCGCTCGCGGTCGTGATGGTCTTGGCGAGCGTCTCGCCGCTGGCCAGCGACTCCTTGATCAGCGCCAGCGTGTCGTCGGTCACATTTCCATTCATGCGAATAGCTCCATCATGTCCTTGCCCAAGGGCGCGAGGGGACATTGCCGGCGCGAGGGGCGAGCCGCGCCGGGATTTCTCGTTCAGTGATGTCGAAAGGGGCGGCCCGCGCCCCGCGCGTCAGCGGTTGGCGATCTTCTCGATCTGCGCCAGGCTCAGCGGACGGCGCAGTGCTCGTTTGGTAAGCTCGATCGGGTCGTTGGTCGGAGTTTCGCGGGCAAATGCAGCGGAACGCGAATCCGCCGCCTTGTCGATGGGCGCCACGCGGAGCGCGGCACGCCGTTCCGCCGGCTTGGCGGCGAGCGTCTTCACCAGAAGGTCGCGCTCGGCTTCGAGCTCGGCGATTCGCGACCTCGCGGCGCCGAGCTCGCCCGCAAGCTTGGCGAGGTCGCGCGGGCGATGCGTCTTATCCGTATCATCCAGTCCGTCATCGGCCTGGTCGTCGTCATCGTCATCGTCGCTGCAAGCCGCTCCGAGCGCCGCGGCGCGATCATGGATCTCCTGAATCAGCGCCAGATCGGCTTGCGAGTTGCGCGCGCCGAGCTTCTCGAGATCCTTGCACTCATTGGATTTGTACATGGTGAACACCGCCTCCGGATTGGCTGGACGATCGACCAGGCTGATCTCGCTCAGCCTCAGGCCGGTGATGACGTGCTTCTCCGTGTCGTCGCGCTGCGTCACGCGACCGCCGATCGAGAAGCCTTTGTAAACGCCCTGGATCACTTTCTCCCAAGCCGTCGGGTCGACGATCTTGGCGCCGAGGAAGAGACCCTTGCCGTCGATCTGCGCCTCGGTTGCGACGCCGACCGCCGAGGGCTGGTGCATCTCGCGGATATTGGCGAAGCGCATATAGTCCGGCAGCGCCGCCTCCAAAGCCTCGCGCTTCACGATCTCGCCCTGGCTGTCGAGCGCTTCGGTGGAGGCATAGCCGAACACGAGCTGCTCGGCCTCGTCGATCTTGGTGATTTCGGCATAGAGCCGCATCGCGTCACTCCTGTTGGGATGGTTGCTGCGCGGCACCGGAGAGCACGCTCGAAAGCGTCACTGCGCCGGCGCCGGTGTAGATGAGCGGCGTGTCGCCGCCTTCGATCGGATCGAGCCCGGATTCCGCCCGCGCCTCGTTGATCGTCTTGAGGCCCGCGCGCAGCTTCATGTCCGTAAGCTGCGCCTGCTTCAGCGGATCGACCGCTTCCTCGTCGGCCCATTCGAATTCGAGATCGTCCCAGCCGAAATCCTCTTCGATGACCCGATCGATCAAATCCTTGACCCAAAGCATGATCGGACCGAGGCCCTCCGAGAGCGCCATCTCCTGCGCATTGTCAGCGGTCGCGCGGTTCATCTGCCGGGTGAAGGGCGCGGCCGAGGCGGAGAAGGCATAGCAAACGACCCGCGCCAGCCATTCGTCGAAATCATCCTTGAGCGGCGCATCGCGCGTCGCCTGATAGCGGAAATCGGACGGCACGAAGCGCGCATGGCGCCGCTCAGCGATGTTGCCCGCCATGATCGTGTCCCAATATTCCTGGAACTCGCGGATTTGCTCCATCGTCCAGCCCTGGGGCACGCCGACCAGCGCCTCCGGCATATTGCCCTCGGTGAAATACTGGAGCTGGACCTGCTGGCGACGGAGCGCGATGTTGACGGTGGTGACGATCTGCTCGACCGGCGAGAAGCCGTAGACCTTGGCCGTACGCGGATTGCGCGGCAGGTAGAGGAGCTCGTCGCGCGAGAAGTCCGCCTTGGGCACGCCGTGCAGAATCTGTTGATAGGCGGGATCCGGCGGCTCGGGCGCGCGGCCCTGATCGTCGATCAGCACTTTGATCGTCGCGCCGTCGACAGGCTCCAGCGCGATGAGCGCGCCGCCGGCATTGCGCGCCCGATAGAGCGTCGGCGCATCGATGACGAAGAGGTCCTCGAGCAGCATGCGGAGCCAAGGACCCCAACGATGCACCCCGTCCGGCTTGCGGAAGAAAGTCTTCAGAGCCTTGATCCGCGGATCCGCATTTCCCGGCGACAAGCTGGCCGGCACTTCGCCCTGCGCGGGCTTCGGCCGGATGTTCCAGCGCAGCCGCTCGACCTGGTCCTTGCGCGTCTCGATGACGAGCCGCAGCAGATCCCAGCTGTCGGCCAGCGCCCGCATCTGCGCGAAGGAGATCCCCTCCTCGCCGCGCGGCCGGAACTGGATGTTGAGCCCGGTGAGATAATCGAACTGACGCGGTTCGGGCAGCGCCGGCGTCACGGGCTCGATCGGCTGCAGCGGGCCGAACCAATTGTCGGGCGCCACGCCGCGGATTGCGTAGCGCATGCCGGCGGCGAGGCGGCCGAAAAAGCCGGGCTCCAGCGGTGTCATTCGTCCGTCAGACGGAGGCATTTGGCAAGCTCGTCGCGTTGAAGAAGGAATGGATCTCGATCGTGCGGCCCGCCGCTGTTTGGCAGGTAAAGCCCAGAAGGTACCGGCCGGGCGGCGGTCGCCCGATCGCCTGCACCGCGACCGTGCCGATCAGCGCGGCGGTACCGTCGATCGCGCTCGCATAGTTCGTCTGGCCCGCCTCGACCGGATAGAAGAGGAGCGCGAGGCTCGCGGCGACCAGCGTGTCGCCCGGATCGAGCGCGGGGCCGAGATCGATGCCGAGAATCTCGTCGGCATCGATCGAAAGCGGCGGGAAATCGCGCCCGGCATAGCCCGAGAGATGGATCGGCATCAGCGTGCGAAGCGGCGTCATGACAGGCGACCCCGAAGGCGGTGGAGGTGGTGGAGGCGGCGGCGGGCTGGTCGCGCCCGAGCCGGCGCCCAATCCCGCGAGCAGCAGCGACTGCGCTCCGCCCGCGCCCAGCGCGTCGGTGACCGGCCACAACGCCATGGTCCAGCTCCTTGATATTCAATGCTCTTTGCTTGCGAAGATCCTGGTTGAAATGGCCGGCCGCTAAGCCGCGCGCTTTCGGCTAGTCGGTGCGGTGGCGCTGTCCAGCGTGAAGCTCATTGCCGTCGTCGCGCCGTCGAGCTTGGTCGCGGTGATCGTCGTGCCGGACTGCGAGACGTTGGCGAGGATCGCCAGGATCGCATAGAGGAGCTGCGCGAGCGTCGCCGGTGTCCCGTTCGCGGCGTAGCTCTCGGCCAACGCATTCACCAGATTGCCCAGAGCGGCCCCCGGCGTTCCCCCGGTCGTGTGCCCCGAAAGCGCGACATCGAGCAGCGACGCGAGATTGTTTGCGCTGACCGCGCCGCTTGCGTCGGTCGCGAGCCTGTTGGCGGGGTTGCCGAGCACATAGGCGGCCGGATCCTTGCCGCTCTCATACGCGCCCACGGTGATGCCACCCGCCCCGTCGATCGCGAGTCCGGCAAAATTCGCTGGCAGCGCCGCATAGGGACTCATCGCGACGACCTGGCAATCGACATCGGCCGGATCGCCGCCGGTCGCCGTCGCATGCAGCAGCAGCGGCCCGTTGGTCCCGGTGTCGGCCGCGGTCGGTGTCAGCTTGTACCAGCCATTGCCGATCTCCGCGACGGTTCCCGCCGGCGCTGCAAAGGCGGCCCCGTTCTTCGAGACCGTCACTGTCGGCACGGCACCGGTGAGTCCGGTGATGTGATCCGTCGATTGCACGATCAAGAACGGAATCGGCCGCGTGTCGGCATTGAGAATGAGCTGCATGAAATTCGTCTCCGGGATTCCTCACATGAAGGCACGAAGGATCTCACCCATCATCCCGCGAAGGCGGGGATGATGAATTGATCGAGCCGTTCGTGCCTTCGTGGTGAAAGGCTTCAGTTCGAATGCCGCGATCCGGCTCTCAGGCCGGGCTCGCTGCGGCGGCGGAAGAGAGGCAGATAGTTGGACGGGTTGTCGTTCGCGACCAGTGCATTCTGGTTGTTGATGACGCCGTCGCTGGCGGTCCGCGTGATGAAGTTGAAGCCCGACTGCGGCGTAGGCGACCAGCTGTCGTCACCGGCGGACGGCGTGTTCATCGTCATGGTGCCGTTGTTGCCGCCCCACATCGCCCAGAGCTGGCGCCCGCTGCCGTTCGGATTGATGCCGGCCTGCATCGCGTACATGAGGAGCGGCGTCCAGGAGAGCCGGCACCAATAGAAGGACGGCGTCGCGCTCTGACAGGCGGAGGTCGCGGTGCTGTTGTTGATAAAAGCGACGATCGCCGGATTGTCCCAGCCATTGGTGAACATGGTCTCGCTGCCGCTGCCCGGTATCGTGCCGAGCGTGCGGTTCAGCTGCCACGAAAGGCCGCTGCCCGAGACGATTTTGACGCCGCCCGGCACGCTGATGCCGTAGACATAATCGCCGATCGCGACGCTGCCCGACGCGACGGAGCCCAAGGTAAGCGTCGAGCCCGAGATCACGGCGCCGTTCAGCACCGATTTCGGATTCTCGCCCATATAGACCCATTGGTTATTGCCCGAGCCGTTCACCTCCGTGTTCTCGACGCCGTAGGAGATCACCGGCACGGGCGTGCCGCAGGCCGCGAGCGCGGAATAGAAAGCGGCCCATTCCGATCCGGTGTTCTGCGAATTGAATTCCGAGCCGGCGCCATACATCGCGTTGTTCGGGTTCCAGCCCTGCATCACGCCGACCGCGCTGAGCCCGCACAAGCCCGAGAGATGGTCCTGCGCCATCGCGTAATCGAGATGCGACTGGCCGCCATTGATCAGCGTCACGCCGCCCGGGTGGGCATTGATCAGGTCGAAGAGCGCCCACTCGGCATTGCCGTAATTGCCCTTGCCGGCCGCCGTCGTGATGGCGCCGGTGAGCCCCGTGCCGCTGCCGGTGAGCGCGGCCGTCGTCACCGTTCCGGAAGGCGGGACCGTGTAGCTTCCCGATTCCTTGATCCGCGCGCTCGTCACCGAGCCCCCCGTCCCGGTGGTCAGCACCACATATCGGGCCGCGCCGAAGCCGCCGGCGAGCGTGCCGCCGTTGATCTGGAAGACGTCGCCGACCGCGTAGCCCGCGCCGGCGCCGCCGCCCGAGGACGGCGTGAAGGACTGGATCCCGACATCGGTCGAATCCTGCGGCCGGTAGTTGGTCTCGATGGCATTGGTGAAGCCGTTGTCCGGCCCGCCCGTCTGCCCGCCGGAGCCCTGATAATTATAGACGGGCACCGACTGCAGCCCCCACGCATCCAACAGCGCCCGCGTCGCCGACGCGGCGTTGGGCGGATAGGCGCTGTTCACCATCACCGCGCACAGCGTCCAATTATGCTTGAACATAAGCCAGACCGCGGTGTTGATGTCGTTGATCACATCGACATCGGAATAATCCTTCTCAAACACCACGCACCCGGTCGCCGGATTGGCGAAGGGCGGCTGATTGTTTTGAGCGAGGGATTGTCCGTGGAAGAAATCGAGTGCATCACGTGGCGTATTACCGCTGAAGAGTACGTGCGGCGTCATACCAGCAGGATGTGCACTGTTGTAAACCGCAATGTCGGAAAGCGTGTCTGGTGTTGAATTGCTATACCAGCTAACAGCACCTCCAATCTTTGGAGCCATTCCATTCGTAATGTCGCCCGTACCGATGGGCGAGCTACCTGAAACAACGTTCACAGTCTGAGGAACACCATCCACATAAACGTGGAGAGAGGCTACGTTCCCAGTGCCGTCGCCCTCCCAGGTTATCCCGACATGATGGCTTGTTCCTTGTGACCAAGTATTCGCCGTTTCGGCAAACCAATAATGCCCAGAGATCCCCGTTTGGAATTGGATCGCGATCCCGGTCTGCCCCGCGCTTGACGGCGTGTAGTCCCCGACCCACCAACCGGCTGCTCCGGCGTTCGGCGCCACATCGTTCTTGCCAATGATTGTATTCGCCGCTCCGGTGCCAAGCGTGCCGAATTTGTCGACGAATTCAATCGCAAACGGAGTGGCGAGTGAAAATGCGAGCGGCCCCGAGCTCGTATACGGAAGGATGCAAGTGCTTGTCGTTCCATTAAACGCGGACGAGGGAGTTGTCAGGGCAAGGATCGGAGCCTGGTTGTACGAAATGTTGCTCGCCGTGCCGTGATTGCCGTTGCTACTCGAATCCAAACATCTTGAAGAACCACTCGTGTCGGCCAGCTTATAGAACGCCAGCAACGAGGGATACGAGGTAACGTCAGCAGCGAAGTTGTCGCTCGCTGCGGCTATGGGCGCCCATAACAACGCTAGCACGAGGGAGGTTCGGGCTATCATATTCTCACCCTAGGCTGTTAATATGCGTTGGCGTCCGATGGACGCACGGCCCTTTCCACCGTCCCAGCCTCCGCTGAAACGTACGACAGCCTGGTTTTCAGCACGGCAGCACGCCCCCTCGGCAAGCCATCATTGTTGTCGTCCGAATGCTCTATGACGCGGGCCATTTTCCTGCTAATCCGCATCGACCGACCGAGTAGCCGTACCCTCGCGGAATGCGGCTAGTAGGCGCTTCAAGACTGATGATTGGAGCCTCGTTTACCGAAGGCGTGCTCATGGGCCGTCGGTTTGGTCAGCTACGCAGGTGGGACCTATGCTGAGAAACGTGGACGCGAATCAGAGGTCAATCCAAGCCACTCAGATGGTCTTGGTCATCGCTTTGGGCTTAAGTGCCATCTTGCTAAGGATCTTGGCTCTTCCATACGAAAGCCATGACTGGATAGTATATCTTCAAGATTGGTATTCTCACTTCCTCACTCACGGCCGATTCCATTCCCTAGCGGATCAATTCTCTAATTACCCGCCGCCATATTTGTATCTAATCTCGTTTATCTCACTGTTTGACGGCCTAGCACCAGCGTTGGTTTTGATAAAGCTGACCTCAATCACATTCGACGCACTGTGCTCGATCTTTATGTTTAAGATTGTCTTCAACACAACGCGTGAGAAAATCAAGGCGACTATCCTGGCGCTGGCATTCCTGAATTTGCCCACTGTTATCCTGAACGGTTCATTCTGGGGTCAGTGCGACATCATCTATGTAAGCATGCTTCTTCTGACGATATATTCCATCCTTGTAGGACGACAGTATTTAGCTATGTCGGCGTTTGGCATCGCCCTGTCGTTTAAACTTCAGTCGATCTTCTTCGTTCCGATTTTGTTATATCTCATCTACCGAGGAGCAATCCGAATTCGGGCTTTGCCGCTTATACCTATTGTCTATGTTTTCTTATTGTTGCCCGCGGCGATCGCGGGGCGACCTTGGCAGCAGTTAGTAGGGATATACCACGGCCAGGTTACCGCAAATGAGCCCATCGTGATGTCAGCGCCCAATCTCCTCTTATTTGTAAATAAAATAATTCCTCATATTCCTTTCGATGTCGGCATGGCGATCGGGCTTAGTTCCGCAATCTTCGCGACATGTCTTTTCCTTATTAGTGCTCTACGACGAAATTTACTGGACAGCCCGGCTTACTTGATTTGCGCGTCAGCACTATGTCTTGCTCTTGAGCCATATTTTCTGCCTAAAATGCATGACAGGTACTTCTTTGGCGCAGACATATTTGCCTTCGCCCTATTCGCAATTAAACCCCAGACTTGGGTGTTGCCGACGCTGTTTCAAATCGCATCGGGATTGGCCTACGTGGCTTATTTTGCGTCCTACGATGCCCATCTAATGGCTATCGCCGGTCCATGTCGGTACCTTGGTGCCCTCACTATGACCGTGGCGCTGTTGGCTCTAGCGCGCGAGTATCTTCGTATTCCTCCGAAGCCTGGTGCGTGGCGGCTGCAGTTGGCAATGTGAATAGCAGTCTATCAAGTTGCCGCGTGGCGGGTTCGTTCAGCACCTATCAACCGTCCAAGCCTAAGGTGCGTGCCATCTAAGGCACGGCGGTCCACGATCCGTCAATTCACCTCTCAAGCCTCTCGGTGATCGAGATGCCAGATATAGATCAAGCCACTGTTTCCGATCGACGCACCATGGCGCAAATGGAAGGAGCGCGACTACCCGTTTGTATACGCATCGGCGTTTGCGCGGTTGTCATCCTCGCTGTCGCGAGCTTTGGCCTGGCGTTTTTTCTGCCAGTCTATACCGACGAGATCGTTTGGAAGATGACCCAAGGGCGCTTGGGATACGATGGTTTCCAGACATTGCTTCTGACAGCGCTTCCGAGTTGTGGCGACTACGGTGTTTCTCCCCCGTTAGCCCTTGTCCCTTTCCGCGCGTTGGATACCGCCCTATTCGAATGGGTTTCCAATCCAATGCCGATTCGCCTAACCGGCGAGATTTACCTTCTCCTGTGGCTCGGGATCACCGGGTACATGCTCCGACGTACGTTCCCTCGTACGATCAGTTCGTGGGTGATCGCAGGAGCTTTGCTGAGTTTCGTCACTCTCGGTGTAATGCCGTTCTTGCTCGCGATAAGCCGTCCTGAACAACCTCTCCTCATCGGGGCGACAATTTTGCTGCTCCTTTGCGTGGGATCCGCATCCCCGCGACCGAAACCTTTGGCAAGGGAGATCGGCGCCGCAATAGCCTTGGTGCTGGTCTCAGGATTGATCCTCGCCGCGCATCCGAGGGCGATTTTTGTCCTGCCTCTCGTAGTTCTTGCGATCATCAAGACGTGCCGACGCCGGGGCTTGGCCGTCGTCGCTACACTGGCTGTGGGCTTCCTTGCGTTCGTCGTCTACGGTGATTGGTCCGCGAGGTGGGCTTGTCCCGCAGATCCAATCGACCGACGCATGCTCGAGTTTGCGAACGTCGGCTTGGCTGCAACCGCCGGAGACCTGGGAGCCTTCTTTAGCCAATTAGTTGATAAACTTCTCTTCGATCCCGGACATTTTTTCTACCTTTCACAATACGGTTTCTACAGCGACCACACATCAGGGATAGTGCCTCCATATCCATATCGCGGCATTGCTCTGATATTAACGCTCCTAATAGCAGCGCTTTCAGCCGCGTTCGTATCCGTAGGGTTCTTTGCATTCCTGACGAGCTTAAATCGATTCCGTAAGGACCTACGGGATCCTTTTGTAGTGCTAGGGATTGGATTTTCCTGGGTATTCTTGGGGTTAGCCTTGTTTAGCCGAATATATAAGAACGATTACGAGGTCGAGCTGATTGAACCCTTGGCAATGCTTGTTTCAGTGCTTTCGATTTGGAAGGCGTACTCTGGAATCCCAAATAATTCTCATCGCCGCCCCCAAATCATAAAGCTGTCATGGATTGCCTTTATAACTCTCTTGGCCACCTCCGCTGTCAGCCAATTCGCTCTGTTGGCGGGCTATGCACCACTGATCGGTGGCCCTTGGACCACGCCCGGCTATCTTGCCAATCAGAAGTTCTCAGTGCCAGAGTTCGGGTACGATCGAGTCCGGGATGAGATCCTCGCCACGGCTCAGATGTGCGGGATAGATCCGTTGCGCCATCCGCGTCATCTCGTCGTCGATGAGCTAACCTATTTTGCATTGAGGCAATCGTATCAGCCCTTTGTCATGACTTATCTTGTCGGCGCCTGGGGCAAAGACATTCCAAACTTGAAGACCTTCCTCAAAGAGAAGGGCTCCGCCGGCGTGGTGGTCGGGTGTCAGGCGATGCCGGAGAGCTTGAAGGACGGCGCCGTTCAGAACGGCGCCTTTTGCTGCCTTCCGCTCGGCTCAGGATGATGCCGGCTGGGAAGGCGCGCCGCGGTGACCCGCGCCCGCCAGGCGGCCATCAGGTCTTCCACAGAGCCTAGATGCGCACAGGCTTCGTCCACCTTGCGGATCGCTTCGGGCGCGGAGAGCCGCTCGGGCGAGATCCAGTCGACGATTCTCAAGCCCGTCGGCGTGTGGACCAGCGGATAGTCCGCCATCAGCACCCGGTCGAGCGCCGCGAGCTTGCGACGCAGCCGCTCGAGCTCCGCGAAGGCGCGCCAATAATGCGCGACGAGCCGCGCGCCCTCCGCGCGCAGCGTCTCGGCCGGCGTGGCGGGGCGCGGTGCGGGTATAGGCCGTGAAGCCACGTGCTTCGTCATGTCTGCCTTCGATGTTGATGGCCCCTTCCCTCGAGAGGGGCAATGTGCTCGACCTCGTCGAGCCGTGGCCGTCGAAGAAATTTGCAGCCTGCCTCGAAATGCGTCCCATCCCCGCGCCGTTCACCCCATGCCCGCCTCGACCCGGTAGAAGTCGAGGAAGCCGGTGTTTTGGTTCGTCAGCATCAGCTCGGTCAGGGCCCAGACCAGCGCGTCGAGCCGATCGGGCGAGGGCTCGGGGCCGCCGGCGACCCAGTTGCACATTTGGTCTTCCAGATCCGGGAACCCACCCGCATGGCGGACCCGCTGCTGCTCATAGAGGACGGCGACCGGCTCGGCGCGGGCGCGCTTGCCGCTGGTGGCATGGACCGGTCGGTACGGGATCGACGGCCGGAGCGTGCGGATCACCGTCTCGATCAACGCCCCGCCATTGTTGGCCTCGCCGATCAGGCGATCGGCGCGGCGCAGATCGTAAAGCCCGATCGCGCGCTTCGCCCATTCGGCGGGCGTAAAGCGGCCCGACGCGTCGTCCAGCACATAGGCGAGCCCGTCGATGCCGAGCCCCGCCGCCACGATTCCGGTCTCGTCCGAGCCCGGCAGCGACGTCACCGCCGGGTCGATCGCGACCACGATGCGCTTCAGCTCGGGCACGCGGTCCGGGGCAACGCGGGCATTCTCGATCCAGCCGCGCTTCCACAGCGCGCCCTCCGCCTGCTCCAGGAGTTCGGCATGGATCTCCTGCCGGCCGAGCGCGGTGCCTTCATATTTGGCGAGGATGGCGCTCATGAAGCCCGGCGCCAGGTTGGCGCGGTTGTCATAGGTCGAGCCGCGGGTCACCACGGTGCCCGGCGCGGCTGCGAGGTCGCGGATGAGGCGGATCGGCTTGGGCGTGGTGGTGACGATCGCCCGCGCCCGGCCGAGGCGAAGGCCGAACAGCAGCATGTCCCACGTCTCGGGATAGCGCCACGCCGCGAGCTCGTCGCACCATGCCATGTCGTGCTGCGGCCCGCGCAGCCTTTCGGGACGATCTGCCGAGTAGCAGGTGGCGATCGCGCCGTTCTTCCAGGTGAGCCGCCGCTTCGACGGCTCGTAAAGCGGGACCGACCAAGGCGACGAAACGGCGAGAATGCCGCTGTCGCCCTCCACCATCACATTGCGCGCGTCGGCGGCCGTCGCCGCCACCAGCGCAATCCGCTTCGCCCGCCCGGCCTCCACCTCGGCCCTGATGGTCTCGGCGCCGGTGCGCGTCTTGCCGAAGCCGCGGCCGGCCATCAGAAGCCAGACCAGCCAATCGCCCTCAGGCGGCAGCTGCTCAGGCCGCGCGTTCCAACCCTGCCATGTCCAGTGCAGCTCGTTGCTCAGCTTCAAATTGGGCTTGATCCGCCTGAGCGAACGCGACCGGACCGCCGGCGGAAGCGATGCGATCCAGCTCTTCAGCGAGAAGGCGGTCAAGTTCCTGCCCGTCCATGAGTTGAGACAAATCGGATGCGGCGGCGAGGCCGTGCGCCTCGCGCTCCTTCTCGATCACGCGCAGCGCGATCTGGGCCGCGATGTTGAAAGCGTCGATCAGGCCGTCATTCTTGGCGATCGCGCCTTGCGGAATCTCGTTCCTTGCGGCGCCGTCGGCGCCGGGACCGAGCGTCTCGATCCATGCCATCGCCTTTTCGCGCAGGGTCTTGAGCGCGGCGCGATGCGCGTCGGCGATCGTGTCTTCGCCCGAAGACTCGCTCATGTCGGCCTCATTGATGGGTGAAAAGAGAGGAGCGCCAGCCGCGATCCAAGACCGCCATGGCTGCGCTTCGAACCGATCAACCGGGCCGCCTCAGCAGCCCGAAACGTCGATCATGCATTTCGTGTACACCAGCCGATTGCGCCTGTCAAGTGAAAAATCACACCATCTTCAGCGAGCGTTGTACTTGCCGACGATGGTCTGAACCTCGGTCCACTCGGCGCGCGGCAGCTCGAATTCGGCGGCCGGGTTGTACTGGCGGAGCCTCCAGGACTCCTCGGTCCAGCCGATCAGACGCTTCACCAGCACATGGCGGGTGCCGTCCGGCTCCTGTCGGATCAGGATGACATCGGCGCCGCGCCGGGGCGGCAGGCCCGGATGGACTAGCGCCACATCGCCCTGCTCATAGGCCGGGCTCATCGACTCGCCGACGATATAGACGCCATAGCCGCCGCGCACGGTCGCCAGAGGCTGAGAAATCCGCTGAATTGGCTCCGAGGAGACGAGCATCGCCCCATCGCTGCCCCCCTGGGCCGCGCCATAGACCGGCAGGTCGCGCGGCGAATCGCTGTCGGGGCGCATGTCGTTCGGCGCATCCGGCGTCCCGTTGGCCAGCAATCCGACACCCACCCCCAGCACCCGGGCCAGCGCTTCGAGCGTCTGGTAGCGCGGGCTTGCGATCCGCCCGTCGACGATGTCGCGCACCGCCGTAATACCAAGCCCGGCGCGCAGCGAGAGGCTGCGGGGATTGTACCCCGCCTCGCGCATCAGCCGGTCCAGCCGATCGGGCAATGTCTCGGTCATGCCGCCGGTATCGCATGAAATCACCCCACATGCAAGTGATTTTTCCCATTGACCAGGCGCCGGAGTCGTGCAACTTAGAGATGTTCACATTTCGTTCTTATGGAGGGACCATGGCAAGAGCAGGGCGCAAGCCTTCGGCCAATGCGAAGCGGCGACAGACCACGCGGGCGGGACAGGGCAGGATTGCCGAGGATAAGGGCACCGAGGAGCTATGCGGCCATAAACGCGCCGCGACGGGGCGGACCGACCTGCCGATCGAGCCGCTGGGGGTGCTCTATGGCCGCGGCAAGATCGAGGAGGCCGAATACCGCGCGGGACAGAGGCTCGAAGCCGCCCGGCGCGCCACATTCGGCCATGACACCGCCGCGCCGCGTACGATCTATGGCGACCGGCTGGCGCGCGGCGTCGCCGGTCAATGGGCCGCTCAGCAGATCGCCGCGGCGGACGTATCGGAGGAGACGCAGCGGCGCGAGGCGCGGGCCGAGGCCGAATATGAGCGGCTGCTGCAGACGCTGCATCGCTGCGGCGATGCGGTTGCCAACGCCACGCTCGGCATCGCGACCAGGCCCTATGCCGGCGCCTGGATCGCCGCGGCGGCGGCGAATCGCGGCCGCCCCTGGACAGCGCGACATGACACGCGCCTCGCGCTCATCCGCGAGGGCTTGGCGGCAATCGCCGCGATTGGATCGCGCGAGCTTTAGGCGGCGCAGGAGGCCGCAGTCGGGTCGGCGAAAGCCGCGGGCCAGGCCGCTTTGAGCGCGGCGTCCAGATCGGCCATCGTCGCCTGGACGCCGAGCGCCTTCAGCGACGTCACGCCGTGATCGCGGATTCCGCAGGGCACGATGCCGGCATAGTGAGAGAGGTCGGGATCGAGATTGATGGCGACGCCGTGATAAGCGACCCAGCGGCGCACGCGCACGCCGAGCGCCGCAATCTTCGCCTCCTCTCCCGGCCGGCCGCCATAGGGCTCCATCGGGACCCAGAGCCCGACACGCCCCTCGCGATCCTCGGCCTTGATGCCGAAGCTCAACAGCGCGGCCTTCATCCAACGCTCCAGCGCGCAGACATAGGCGCGGACATCCGGGTTCCAGCGCTTCAGATCCATCATCACATAGGCCACGCGCTGGCCCGGTCCGTGATAGGTGAACTGCCCGCCTCTGCCCGATTTGAAAACCGGGAAACGCGGATCGAGCAGATCCGACGAGTTGGCGCTGGTGCCGGCGGTGTACAGCGGCGGATGCTCGAGCAGCCAGACCAGATCCCCTGCCCGGCCGGCCTGGATCGCCTCGACACGCTCCTCCATCGCCGCCACTGCCTGTTCGTAGGGCACGGGCGCGGCTGCCGTCCGCCACTCGATGTCGCCGGTTTCCATATCACCGATGTGCGCGGCGGGACCGCCCACGTCAAGCTGGGGCCTGCCTTGCGGCGCAGGGACCGATTTGCTATTCCCCTCCGACCTCGCGAGAGCCCGGTGCGGTCGTGGCGGAACTGGTAGACGCGCAGCGTTGAGGTCGCTGTGGGCTAACCCCCGTGGAAGTTCGAGTCTTCTCGACCGCACCAACTTCCTTCCCAATCTCGATATTTCCTTGAAGCCGAGACGGCCTGTCGCGTTACCCTGCCGCGTACCTTTTTGCACCGCCAGACGGTAGTTATTGGCCCATGGAAGACAGCCTGAAAGATGCGGCGCTCGCCTATCACGCGGCCACGCCGCCGGGAAAGATCGAGATTACGCCGACCAAGCCGCTGATGACTCAGCGCGACCTGGCGCTCGCCTATTCGCCGGGCGTGGCCGCCGCCTCGCGGGCGATCGCGGCCGATCCGGCGGAGGTGAGCCGCCTCACCTCGCGCGGCAATCTGGTGGCGGTCATCACCAACGGCACAGCCGTGCTGGGCTTGGGCGCGATCGGGCCGCTCGCGGCCAAGCCGGTGATGGAGGGCAAGGCCGTCCTCTTCAAGAAATTTTCCGGACTGGACGCCATCGATATAGAGATCGCCGAGAACGACCCGGCGAAGCTGGTCGACATCATCGCCGCGCTCGAGCCCTCCTTCGGCGCCATCAATCTCGAGGACATCAAGGCGCCGGAGTGCTTCGAGGTCGAAAGCGCGCTCAAGGCGCGGATGAAGATCCCGGTCTTCCATGACGACCAGCACGGGACCTCCATCATCGTCGCCGCGGCGGTGGTGAACTGGCTGCGCATCACAGGGCGCAAGATGGCCGATGTGAAGCTGGTGGCCTCGGGCGCGGGCGCCGCGGCGCTCACCTGCCTCGACCTTCTGGTCAGCCTGGGGCTGCCGGTCGAGAATGTCTGGGTTACCGACATTGCCGGCGTGGTCTATGCCGGCCGGGCGGAGCTCATGGATCCGCGCAAAGCGCGCTACGCGAAGGAGACGAACGCGCGCACGCTGGTCGAGATCGTACCGGGCGCCGACCTGTTCCTGGGCCTGTCCGCCGGCAATGTCCTGAAGCCCGAGATGCTGGCGACGATGGCCGAGCGGCCGCTGGTGATGGCGCTCGCCAATCCCGACCCGGAGATCATGCCCGAGCTGGCGAAGGCGACCCGGCCCGACGCGATCGTCGCCACCGGCCGCTCGGACTATCCCAACCAGGTCAACAACGTCCTCTGCTTCCCGTTCATTTTCCGCGGCGCGCTGGATGTCGGAGCGACCGCGATCAACGAGGCGATGAAGATCGCCTGTGTCCATGCGTTGGCCGAGCTGGCTCTGGCCGAGGGCAGCGACATCGTCGCGACCGCCTATGGTGAGGAGGCACCGGCATTCGGCCCCGAATATCTGATCCCGAAGCCCTTCGATCCGCGCCTCATCCTGAAGCTCGCCCCGGCTGTCGCCAAAGCCGCGATGGAGAGCGGCGTGGCGACCCGCCCGATTACCGATTTCAATGCCTATCGGGAACGGCTGGTCCAGTTCGTCTATCGCTCGGGCCTCGTGATGCGGCCGCTCTTCGCGCACGCCAAGCGCGCGCCCAAGCGCATCATCTATGCCGAGGGCGAGGAAGAGCGCGTCCTGCGCGCCGTCCAGGTCGTGGTCGACGAGGGCATCGGACGGCCGGTGCTGGTCGGTCGCGCCGACGTGGTGAAGGGCCGGATCGAGCGGCTGGGCCTGCGCATCAGGCCGAACGAGCATTTCGTGCTGGTCGACCCCGACTATGATCCGCGCTACGGCGAATATTGGCGCGACTATCACCGCCTCATGGAGCGGCGCGGCACGTCGCCGGCGCAGGCGCGCACGGTGCTCCGCACCTCAAACACGGTCATTGCCGCCATGTTGCTCCGCAGGGGCGAGGGCGACGCCATGGTTTGCGGCACCATCGGCCAATATCAGCGCCATCTCCGCCATGTGCTTAGCGTGATCGGGCTGAAGCCGGATGTCCGCACGGCGGCGGCGCTCAGCGTGCTGGTGCTGCCGACCGGCCCGATCTTCGTCTGCGATACTTACGTGTCCTACGACCCTGACCCGGGCGAGATCGCCGGCATGACGATCATGGCGGCCGAGCATGTGCGGCGCTTTGGGCTGACGCCCAAGGTGGCCGTCCTGTCGCACTCGAATTTCGGCACCCACGAGGATCCGCCGGCGGCCAAGATGCGCCAGGCGATGGCGATGATCGAGGCGTCGGAGCCCGACCTCGAGATCGAGGGTGAGATGCATGCCGACGCGGCGCTGTCGGAGGAGATCCGGACGGCGATCTTCCCCCATTCGCGCCTCAAGGGCGCGGCCAACTTGCTGGTCATGCCGACCCTCGACGCCGCCAACATCGCCTTCAACATGCTGAAGGTGCTGGGCGAGGCCCAGCCGATCGGCCCGATCCTCCTGGGCGCCGCCAAGCCCGCCCATATCGTGACGCCGTCGGTCACCGCCCGCGGCATCGTCAACATCTCAGCGGTCGCGGTCGTCGACGCTCAGGTCGCGGCAGAGGGAGAGAGCGCCGCTCACTCCGGCGCGTAGCGCGCCAGCGACACCGGAGCGATATCGGCCGCCGACAGGTCGGCGACCATCTTTTGCACGAAGCGGATGATTCCGTCGTTGGTCGCCACCTCGATCCGATGCTTGTTGTCGGGCTGGTGAAAGAACCAATCCCGATCGAGCACCAGAAGCCCGTCCAGATGCCCGTCATCGAGCTTCTGCAGCACGTCCTTCATGGCCTTGGCCGCCGGATCGGGCTTCTCCCAGCCCAGACTGTCGGCGACGATGTAGGTGCGAGGCGGCTCGTCGCTGCGGCGCTCGCGCAGATTGGCAATGACCTTGCCGTTGGGTTTGGTGATCACGTCATAGGATTGAAAGAACTTCCCACGCGCCGCCATCTGTCGAAGCGGGGCGATCCGGGAGACCATGTCGCCCAAATGGACATCATCCAGCAGGTGAATCCGCGACGCGGTCGCCAGCACCGTCTCGATCGGAAAGAGATCGTCGCCGACCCCCTGGAACAGCGGCGAATTGCGGGCCTGGTCATGGATCAACGCGTCGGAGACCGCAACGGGCTTCAGTTTGCGGCTGGAGGAAATCACCGTCCCGCTGGCGACGCCATATTGGGCCGGCAGCGCGTTGGCCAGGACGACGCGGAGCCTGTTGCCGCCTTCCTGAGCGCCAACCGGCTTGGCGGTTCGCAATGACTGCAAAAGCGCGGCTGCGCGATGGCGCGCCTCGTCGTAATAGCGCTCTGCCGGCGTCGGCTCGTTCGTCACGGCTCGGGCTCCGCCAAACCCGGGTTGCAGGCCGCGCCGCGGTTCTTTTGCGAGTCGGCAAGCCCGCCCGACTCATACGTTTTACGGCGGAACATGCAAGCGCAAACTGGAGTTCGGGCCTGGATGGCAAAGACCGCCCGGACGGTTTAGGAAGTGCCCGTCATGATCCATGTCATCAAGCTCGCCGTCGGCGTCCGCGATCCCGAACATCTGGTCGAAGTCCAGACCATGTGGGCGAAGCGGCGCGGAAAGCCGTCGGCCCGGCGTGCCTACACGCGCCGCAAGCCCACGCGCGAGGACGTCGTCGGCGGCTCGCTCTACTGGGTGATCCAGGGCCTGATCCGGTGCCGCCAGGAGATATTGGGTTTCGACTCCGCGGTCGACGACGAGGGGCAGCCCTACTGCCTGATAAAGCTCGCCCCCAAGCCAGTCCTGACCGTGCCCACACCGCGCCGGCCCTTCCAGGGCTGGCGCTACCTCGACCCCAAGGAAGCCCCCGCCGACCTCGCCCCGGGCGCCTCCGCGGAGCCGCCGCCCGAAGAGATGCTGAAGGAGTTGCGAAACCTGGGTCTGCTATAGCGGCCGCGGAACCGGAACCCGATTTCACTTTCCGACTTGACGCTTCGACCTTTCGGCCCATCCTCCTCGGAAGACATGAAGGGGGAAGGAACCATGGCCGAAACGAGCGACACAGCTCACGCGTTCAGCTTCAAGAGCCTTGAGGGCAAGCCGTTGCCGCTCTCCGCGTTCAAAGGCAAGCCGCTCCTTATCGTGAACACTGCCTCCAAATGCGGTTTCACGCCGCAATATCAGGGGCTCGAAGAGCTGTGGCGCGCCACCCGCGACCGCGGGCTGGTCGTGCTGGGTGTCCCCTGCAACGATTTCGGCGGCCAGGAGCCCGGCAGCGCCCAGGAGATCGCGACTTTCTGCGAGGTCCGCTTCGGAGTCGACTTCCCGCTAACCGAGAAGGTCCATGTCAAAGGCGACGAGGCGCACCCGCTCTTCCGCTGGCTGGTCGCCAAGGGCGCCGGCCGGCCGCGCTGGAACTTCTACAAATACCTGATCGACCGCGACGGCAATTTCGTCGACTGGTTTTCGTCGATGACGTCGCCCAAATCCGGCCGCTTCCAGAAGGCGGTCGAGAAGCTGCTGGCGGGATAATCCCGTCTGTTACAGCCCGAACACTTCGCTCGCATGCGCCGTATCGCAATATTCTTTGAGCGTTGCGATGCGACCGTTCTCGATCTCGAAGAGGAAGTGGTAGCGGTTGTTGTAGGTCTTGCCGTTGGGCTTGAGCACGCCCAGGGACTCGGCCTCCACGGCCACGCGGTTGTCCTGGGCGGTGATGCTCTTCAGCGTCAGCTCGAAACGCTCGAACATCTGGGCAACCCCGCCCATTTGGGCCAGGGTCTCGGCCTTTCCCTTGGGCGTCGAGAATTTCGGGTTCGGCGAGGGGACGAACTGGCTGAAATTATCCGCGAGCAGCCCTTCGGCGCCCGCGCCGTCGAAGCTCCGCATACAGGCGAAATAGCGCTTCACCAGGTCGATATTGCTCTCGACGGACATCTGATCCTCCACCTGCTCCGCGCCCGCCATCCAGGCGCGGAAGGGAAGATAGCTCAGATGTAATAGGCCTCCAAAGGCTGAAAGCCGTTGAAGGCGACCGAGGAGTAGGTGGTCGTGTAGGCGCCGGTGGCCCGGATCTCGAGCTTGTCACCGATCTCGAGCGACAGCGGCAGCCGGTAGTCAGCCTTGTCGTACATCACGTCGGCGCTGTCGCAGGTCGGGCCGGCCAGGATCACAGCCTCGGTCTTGCCCTTTCGCTCCGACACGATCGGATACTGGATCGCCTCGTCCATCGTCTCGGCCAGCCCGCCGAACTTGCCGATGTCGAGATAGACCCAGCGGCGATTGTCGTTCGCCGACTTGCGCGAGATCAGCACGACCTCGGTCTGGATGATGCCGGCATTGCCCACCATGCCGCGGCCCGGCTCGATGATGGTCTCGGGCAGACGATTGCCAAAATGACGAGCCAGCGCATGGCGGATTTTCATGCCGTACTCGGCCGCGGCCGGGATCTCGCGACGATACTTGGTCGGGAAGCCGCCGCCCAGATTGACCAGTGATAGCGGCACGCCGGCAGCCTCGAGCCGCCGGAACAGGCCGGCCGTCTCGGCCAGCGCCAGGTCCCATTGCTCCGGGTCGCGCTGCTGCGAGCCCACATGGAAGGAGACGCCGATCGGGTTGAGACCTTTCTCGGGCGCAAGCTTCAGAAGGTCTTCCGCCATGGCGACGCTGCAACCGAATTTGAGCGAGAGCGGCCAATCGGCACCCTTCCCCGAAGTCAGGATGCGGCAGAAGACGTTCGAGCCCGGCGCGGCGACGGCGAGCTTGTTCAGCTCCGCTTCGCTGTCGAACGCATAGAGCCGGACCCCCAGCGCATGGGCTCGGGCGATGTCAGACTGCTTCTTGATCGTGTTGCCATAGGAGATGTGCTCGGGCTTGGCGCCGGCGGCGAGCACCATCTGGATCTCCGCCACCGAGGCAGTGTCGAAGCGGGAGCCGAGCTGGACCAGGAGGGACAGGATCTCGGGGGCGGGGTTCGCCTTGACCGCATAGTAGATCTGAGCATCCGGGAGGGCGCGCCGCATATCGTTGTAGTTCTGCTCGACGACGTCCAGATCGACCACCAGGCAGGGCGTGGCGGGACGTCGCTCGGCGAGGAACTGGGCGATTTTCTGAGTCATCTTTACTCCCTGCCGCCCTTCCGGGCGAACGAGTTACTATGAGCCTTGAATTGTTGCGGGACTGTGACGGCGATCAGGCGCGCTTGGGGGCGCGGTTCTTCCGGCGCGATGGCCAACGCGGCCATTTCACCGGTTTAGGCTCGAGCGGATGCTCGGGCGCTTTACGGACAGCAGGGCGAGGACGGGTGATGGGCGCCGGCCCACCGACAACAACATCCAACATCGTAACCTCCAAGACGCCGCCTTGCTTAAGGGACGGTCAGAAGATACGCGTTACGTCGTTGCATAAACCGCAGGTCCCGACTCGGGACGAGGGCCAGGGGCACGTGCGCGTGCGAGTGGAGGGCGATATAAGGCCAACCGCCCTTGATGAAAAGAGGAAAATATCAACGCTGCCCCAAAATTTTTGCATGGGGCTGTTAACCTGAAATTTTAATATCCGTCGCAGAGGTGGGCGGCATATTGCCCAGCGGGTGCCCATCGGGCACGGTCCTTTGGAAACCGACCGACTCGGGCCCGCTTTCCAGGATGGCCTATTTCCTCCAGCAGCTCATCAATGGACTGACGCTCGGCGCCATTTATGGGCTGATCGCCATCGGCTACACGATGGTCTACGGCGTCATCGGGATGATTAATTTCGCCCATGGCGAGCTCTATATGATCGGCGCCTTCGTGGGGCTGATCGGGATCCTGGCGCTGGGCTCGATCGGTATCGTCGCGGTTCCGGTGGTCCTGCTACTGGCTTTGCTCCTCGCCACGGTCACAGCGGGCTTATATGGCTGGGCGGTCGAGCGGCTCGTCTATCGGCCGCTCCGGTCGGCGCCCCGGCTGGCGCCGCTCATCTCGGCCATCGGGCTCTCGATCACGCTGCAGCAATATGTGCAGCTTACCCAGGGCGGCCGCGTGAAAACGCTGGCGCCGATGATCTCGGGAGAGATCACGCTCATGCGGGACGCAAGCGGCTTCGCCGTCAGCCTCAGCCTTCTCCAGATCGTCGTCTTCGTTCTGACCATCCTTCTGATGACGGCGCTGACGCTCGTCATTCGCGGCACCGACCTCGGCCGGGCGCAGCGCGCGGCGGCCTCCGATCCAGTGATGGCGGCGCTCTGCGGCATCGATGTCGACCGCACCATCTCGACCACCTTCATCATTGGCGCCGCGCTGGCGGCCGTCGCCGGCGTGATGGTCGTGCTCTATTACGGCGTCATCGATTTCTTCATCGGCTTCCTGGCGGGCCTGAAAGCCTTCACGGCAGCCGTCTTGGGCGGCATCGGCTCCATACCGGGGGCTCTCTTGGGCGGGTTGTTTCTCGGTCTCGTGGAGTCGCTTTGGGCCGGATACGCCGACGCCGCCTACAAGGATGTCGGGGCCTATGCGATCCTGATGCTCGTGCTGATCATCCGCCCCAGCGGCATCCTGGGCCGGCCCGAAATCGAGAAGGTCTAAGTGGCTGCGCAGCGCCTGATCGACGCCGCCAAAGCGGCCGGCATCACCGCAATCATGGGCTTCGCGCTGATCGGCCTCGAGCTGATCGATCAGCCGGGCGGCGAGACTCTGGCAAGCCGCTGGCAGACGTTGGCCGCCGCCGTCGCAATCGTCTTTCTGGGGTGTCTGGCGCTGAGCGCGATTCCGGCGATCCGCGTCCGGCCGCTGCACCGCGCCTCTCCCATCTTCGCGAGCGCCGGCCGCGCTTTACCCTGGACGCTCGTCGCCTTCGCGCTGCTGCTCCCGGCATTGCCCATCGCCAATCGCGGCGTGATCGATGCGGCGACCGAGATCCTCATCTATGTGATGCTGGGCTGGGGCCTCAATATCGTGACCGGCTTGGCCGGTCTGCTCGATCTCGGCTATGTCGCCTTCTTCGCGATCGGCGCCTACACCTACGCGATCCTCGCCACGCAAATCGGCCTCTCCTTCTGGGCCTGCGTGCCGATCGCGGCGGCGATGGCCTCGGCCGCAGGATTGCTGATCGGCTTTCCCGTGCTGCGGCTCCGCGGCGATTATTTCGCAATCGTCACGCTGGGCTTCGGCCAGATCGTCCGGATCGTCATCAATAATTGGCGGTCGCTGACCAACGGATCGCAGGGCATCGCGGGCGTGCCGAGACCGAGCTTCTTCGGTCTGGCCGATTTCACCGCAAGCCCGACATCCGGGCATCGCACGTTCCATGAGCTGTTCGGAATCGCATACAGCCCGATGCAGCGTGTGATCTTCCTTTATTACGTGGCGCTGGCGCTGGCGCTGGCCGTGAACCTCTTCACGCTCCGCATCCGGCGCTTGCCGATCGGACACGCTTGGGAGGCGCTGCGGGAGGACGAGATCGCCTGCCAGGCGCTCGGCATCGATCGGCGGCGCGTGAAGCTCGCGGCCTTCGCCATCGGCGCTGCCTGGGGCGGCGTCGCGGGCGCGCTCTTTCCGGCCAAGCAGCAGGGCTTCGTGAGCCCGGAAAGCTTCGGCTTCATGGAATCGGCGATGATCACCGCGATTGTCGTGCTGGGCGGGATGGGATCGCAGCTCGGGATCGTGCTCGCTGCGCTGATCCTCGTGGGCCTGCCTGAATTATTTCGCGAGTTCGAGCAGTACAGGATGCTGGCGTTCGGCCTTTCCATGATCCTCATCATGCGTTTCCGGCCACGTGGCCTCGTCTCAACCCGCCGGCCCTCGGTCGTGCTCGAGTGATGTCGGCGCCGCTGCTCGCGATCCGCGATCTCACCATGCGCTTCGGTGGGCTGCTCGCCATTGACTGCGTGTCGTTTGACGTCGCGCCGGGAGCCGTCACGGCGCTCATCGGCCCGAACGGCGCCGGCAAGACGACGCTCTTCAACTGCTTGACGGGATTCTACCGCCCCACAGCCGGCAACCTCATTCTGGATACGGGTGGTGCGCGTCGCGAGCTGGCAGGCCTCACGGGACACAGGATCGCGCGGCTCGGAATTGCCCGCACCTTCCAGAACATCCGTCTCTTCCCGCGTATGACGGTGCTCGAGAATCTGATGGTCGCTCAGCATACGGCCCTGATGCGGGCTTCGGTCTTCTCGATCGCCGGCCTGTTGTCGCTGGCATCGTACCGTCGAGCGGAAAAGGAGGCGATCGATCGCGCCCGCTATTGGCTCGACCGCGTCGGCCTGCTGAGCCGCGCGAACGCCGAGGCCGGATCGCTCGCTTACGGCCAGCAAAGACGGCTGGAGATCGTTCGCGCGCTCTGCACGGAGCCGCGTCTGCTTTGTCTGGACGAGCCTGCGGCCGGGCTCAACGCGACCGAGAGCGGCGAGCTCGCGCGCTTCCTGCGCGGCCTCACGACCGAGCTCGGCATCGCGGTGCTTTTGATCGAGCACGACATGAGCGTCGTCATGGGCGTATCGGACCGGATCGTCGTGCTCGATTACGGCCGCAAGATCGCCGAAGGAACGCCTGCGGAGATCCGCGCAGACAAGGCAGTTATCGCAGCCTATCTGGGCGAGCCGGCGGCAGCGGTCGCGTGATGCTGGCGGTTGCGGACGTATCGGCTGCTTATGGCGCGGTCCTGGCGCTCGATCGTGTGGATTTGACGGTTGGCGCGGGCGAGATCGTAACCCTGATCGGCTCGAACGGCGCCGGCAAGAGCACATTGCTGATGACCCTCTGCGGCCGTCCGCGTTCCGAGCTGCGATTAATTGAAGGACGGATTCGCTTCAAGAATCGCGACATTTCCCGCCTGAAGCCGCACGAGATCGCGCGGCTCGGCGTCGCCCATGCGCCAGAGGGACGGCGGATCTTCCCGCGCATGACTGTGCGCGAGAATCTCATGCTGGGCGCCAGGCTCGCCGATCCGGCGCGATTCGATGCCAATCTTGGCGATGTCGTGACGTTGTTTCCGCGGCTCGGCGAACGCATGGATCAGCGCGGCGGCACACTGTCGGGCGGGGAGCAGCAGATGCTCGCGATCGCACGCGCGCTGATGGGCGAGCCCGAGCTGCTATTGCTCGACGAACCTTCGCTTGGGCTGGCGCCGCTGATCGTGAAGCAGATCTTCGCTGCAATTGGCGAGATCAATCGCGCCCGCGGCACCGCCATCCTGCTGGTGGAGCAGAATGCGCATCATGCGCTGGCGCTGGCGCATCGTGCCTATGTGCTCGTGACCGGCCGCATCGCCCTGTCGGGCCCCGCCTCGGAGTTGGCGCAAAATCCCGAGGTGCGGGCGGCGTATTTGGGGTTGTGACGAAGAAGATCAGCCGTCCAAATACCGGACGCCCGTCGCCTCTTCCGCAACCGCCCAAAGCCGCGCAGCCGTCCCAGCGTCGCGCGCCGTGGCCGCGCAACCGACCTTCGCCGGATAGCCGCGCAGCTCGGCGACGCCGCCCGGCCCGTAATGGGCACCGCTTTCGACATCGGCTGCCGTCGCGGCATAGAGCGCGGGGAGCGCGCCCATCTGGGCCGGCTGTGCGATCAGCGCTGTCGCGACGCGAAGCGCGAACCCGCCCTTGTCGGGATTGGTATTCGAGTAACCTGGATGAGCAGCGACCGCGATGACGCGTTGACCGGCTTTGCGGAGTCGGCGGTCGAGCTCGAACGTGAAGATCAGAGTCGCGAGCTTGCTCCGCGCATAGGCCTCCATCGGCTTGTAGGCCGTGCGCGCGAAATGGAGGTCATCGAAATCCAGCCCCTTCGTCATCCGGTGCGCGTTGCTCGTCGTGTTGACGATCCGCGCCGCAGGCGCAGCACGCAACCTGTCGAGCAACAAACCGGTCAGCGCGAAGGTGCCAAGCACGTTCGTGCCGAAGTGAGTCTCGAAACCATCCGCGGTCTTTCCCTGCGGCACGAGAATCGCCGACGCATTGTTGACGAGCAGGTCGATCTCAGGAAAGCGCCGCGCGAACGCCTCGGCGAAGCGGCGGATCGAACCGAGATCGGCGATGTCGAGGTTCATCACCTCGATTTCGCCGCGCGGCGCATTGCGCCGGATCGAGGCCGCGGCCCCTTCCCCTTTCGCGATGTCGCGGCAGGCCATGACGACGCGTGCGCCGCTGGCCGCGAGCGCTCCGGCAATCTCCAAACCGAGCCCGCGATTGGCCCCCGTGACGAGAGCAGTCTTACCGACCTGAGGCGGGATATCCGCAACGGTCCATTTCCGCGCCATCGTGCATCCTCCGTCGGGCAGGCCGGACGACCTTACTGCGATTCGACGGAAAGCTCCTGCAGATCGTCAATCAATCTGACGAGGGTGATCGCATTTTCCGGGCAGGCGACGGCGCAGAGGCCGCAGGCCATGCAGGAATCAGCCTTCGGCGTATAGGCGACCTGGCCGCCATGGAAGGCGAGCTTCGCCTTATTGATCCAGGAGAGTGCGCGATGGTCGGCGGCGGCGATCGGGCGAATCTCGAACACGCCGTAGGGACAGACTTGCTCGCAATCACCCTTGCCCTCGCAACGGCGGAAATCGACATGCGGAGCCCAGCTCTTTGGTGCTGCCTTGCAGGCTTCGCCGGGCCGATCGGCACGTGCCGCGGCCCGGCGAACCTTTTCGGGATCGGTGCGCTTGCTCAGGATCAGGCCTCCGTCGGGGGCAATTTCGTTCTCAGGCTCGATGGTCAGACGGTCGGCTTCAATGCGCCTCGCGGTACTGAAGCTTGGCCGCCTTCATGCAGGTGTAGCCGCCATTGCCACTCTTCCCGTAGCTGTCCTGGGTCTTGTGATAGAAGCGGCCGTGATCGAGATCGACCCAGACCACCTCATCAGTTCCGCAGGATTGCGACGCCGCGTCCTCGCTCGCGAAGAGCCCCGTCGCCGCCGCGGCCGGCAAGGCCGCGGCCAGAAGCGCAAATGCGCCCAATATGACGCCGGTCTTCATGACGGCTGCTGGGGCGCCGGCGAATCCGGCGTCTCGGGCCGGTTGCGCCGCTCTCTCAGGAACTCGTCGAACTCGGCCTTGTCTTTCGCGAAACGCAGACGGTCGAGGAATTCGCGGAACTCGCGCTCTTCCTCCTCGAGCCGTCGAATCGTCTCGGCCCGATATTCGTCGAACGCCCGGTTGCCGCTCGTGCGATAGCCGCAATGACCCCAACGATGGCGATGGCGCTCAGCGTGGCGCTCCATCCTTTCCATCATTCTCTGCCGCCAGTAATGCGCGCCCTCATGACTCCAACAAGACATGCGTCCACTCCATATGAGAAGGGCCAGAACGGCCAATCCGATCGGCCAACAGAGGATGAAACCGAGGACCATGAGGCCGATTAGGGCGGGCCTCGGCACTCCACCAAGCATCGCCGGATACATGCTCCAAGCTCCTGCGAATGTAAATAACATTTACATCAATGGGCGCTCGCAGCCGGCCTGTCAAGAGCCGACGGCTGTCATTTTCGGCCCAACCCGGCACCCTGCAGATAGACGAGGAAGCCGGCCTCCAGGAGATCCTCCTGGCTCATCGGCAGCTTGCCGGCCGCGCCCTGCCGGCGGCTGAACAAGGTAGCGATGCCATGCGCCATGGACCATGCGTGGAGCGCGATCATCAGCGCTGGCGGCCGCGTGTCCTTCGGCAGCTTGGCCTGAACGACTTCCGCCGCCTGCCTGAGCACCCCGAAGGCGCGATCGCTCGCGAGCCGCAGGTCGGGATGATCGTGATCGGCGATCGCGCCTTCAAACATCGCGGCGTAATAACCGGGCTGCGTGCGGGCGAAATGCAGATAGGCGCGGCCGACATTCTCGAAGGCGCCGATCGGCTCCGGCCGCCCACCGTCCCAGGCACGCTCCAGCTCGGCCGCGAACAGCTCGAAGCCGCGCCGCGCCATTTCGGCCAGCATGTCCTCCCGGTCCCGGAAATGGCGATAGGGCGCCGCCGGGCTGACGCCCGCCGCGCGCGCCGCCTCGGCAAAGGTGAAGCCCAGATGGCCGTGCTGGGCGATAAGCTGCAAGGCGGAGTCGATCAGGGCCTCCCTGAGGTTGCCGTGATGATACCCGGCGCGTTCGTGCCCATGTCCACGTCTCCAGCTCATGTGAATGGTCTTTACATGAAATGATCGTGCAGCGCACCGGGGCCTGAAGCAAAGAGGCCATTCCGGCGAAAGCCGGAATCCCTGGCGCCCGCGCCGGCGGAAAGATGGATCCCGGCTTTCGCCGGGATGACCATGAACGTATGTTGGCCGCCACCTCCGGTGGGAATCTCCATGCGAATCCTTTTCCTTGCTCTCCTTCTTTTCGCCGCGCCCCTGGCACATGCGGACATCGAGATCGCGATGGTCGCGCCCTTGACTGGATCGGCGGCGGCCGCCGGTGAGCAGATCCGCGACGGCTCGCTCCAGGCGATCGAGGATCTGAATGCCGCGGGCGGCGTGCTCGGCCAGAAGCTGCACCTCTCCTTATATGACGATGTCTGCGACCCCAAGCAGGCCGTCTCGATTGCCAATCAGCTCGCCTCCAACCCGCCGGCGGTGGTGATCGGCCATTACTGCTCCGGCTCCTCGATCCCCGCCTCGGATGTCTATTTCGACGAGGGAATCCTCATGATCTCGCCGGGCTCGACCAACCCGAAGCTGACCGAAGCCGGGCGCTGGGACATTTTTCGAGTCTGCGGCCGCGACGATCAGCAAGGCCAAGTCGGCGGTCAGGCGCTTGCCAAGCTCTTCCCCGGCAAGAAGATCGCAATCGTCGACGATCGCCAGACCTACAGCCAGGGACTGGCCGACGAGACGCGGAAAGCGCTCAACGCCGCGGGCGTCAAGGAAGCGCTCGACGACACGGTGACGCCGGGCGAGAAGGATTACTCGGCGCTCGTCGCCAAGCTGAAGCAGGCCGGAATCGACGTGCTCTATTACGCAGGCTATCCGATCGAGGCCGGCTCGATCGTTCGCCAGATGCGCGGGCAAGGCATGAATACCGTGATGGTGGCGGGCGACGCGCTGGTCTCGCGCGATTTCTGGGCGATCACCGGGCCCGCCGGCGAGGGCACCCTCGTCACCTTCTCACCCGATCCGACGCATGATCCGAAGAACGCCGCCATCGTCGCCAAGCTCAAGGCGGCGGGTCGCCTCACCGAGGGCTATTCGCTCTTCGCTTACGCCGCGATCCAGGCCTGGGCCGAGGCCGCTACCAAGGCTGGATCGACCGATCCGCACAAGGTGGCCGACATCCTGCACAGCGGAACTTTCGACACCGTCCGTGGTCAGATCCGGTTCGACCGGAAGGGGGATGTGGTGGGGTCCAACTATGTCCTTTATCGCTGGCATGACGGCGCATACAGCGAGCTCGGGCGCTAGCGCCGGCCTCAGGCCAGCATCAGCAGCGTGGCTTTGAGAAACCGCTTCAGCTCGTCAACGACGCGTTCTTCGTCGAAGGCCCTCTGTGTGAAGGCATAGCGGAGCAGCTGGCTCGAAGCCTCACCGGCCATCGCCAAGCGAAGATCGAGCTCAGGCGAGGACGCCATGCCCAATCGGGTCGTGGCGAAGGCCATCGCCAGCTCGACGATCTTCTTATTGTTCTGGTGAAAGCGCGCCACGATCGCCGGGGTCGGTTGCCAGCCCAGCCACAGGGCCTTGAAGCCCGGCTCCCGCCGGACGAACGCGATATAGATGTCGATCGCCCCGTCGATCAGATGCGCGGCGCCGGCTTCGGGACGCATCCGGGCGAAGAACTGCTCATATTCCTGCTCCAGCTGGTCGAGATAGCCGAGCACCACATCCTCGAGGATGGCCTCCTTGCTGGGAAAGAAGCGGTAAATCGAGCTGAAGGAAGCGCCGGCCTCCTTGGCAATGACCGCCATCGTGATCTCGTCCAATGGCATCCGGTCGACCAGCTCGGCCGCGGCCCGCAGGATTCGCTGCACGCGATCTTGGCTGCGTCCCTGGATCGGCTGGCGACGCGGCAGCGCCAGGTCCGGTGCTTGGTTCTTGGGCAGGGCGGCTGAGACTCCAGCTTTCATTGAAATAATTACCAGGATCGAATCGAATGCGGATTGACTTTGCACTGCAACTCGCGTCGAGGAAAGAGCGTTGGCCCGTCGGTCAGCCGACCGGCGGCAGACGGCGCGAGTTCGAGACACTTTGGAGGAACAGCAGATGAACACAGATGCCAAAAAGGCGGTCCTTCGGATGATCCCTTACGGGATCTATGTGCTGACGGCAGATGACGGGAAGGGCAATATCGCAGCCGCCACGGTCAATTGGGCGACCCAGACGGCCTTCGCCCCGCCGCTCGTCGCGGTCGGCGTGAAGACCGATTCCAACGGCTACGCGATCCTCAAATCGACCAAGAGCTTCACCCTCAACATGCTGGGCAAGGACGCCAAGGGTCTGGCCTTCACGTTCTTCAAGCCGGCGAAGCTCGAGGACGGCAAGTTGAGCGGCCAGAGCTTCCACAAGGGCGCGAATGGCGCGGCGATCCTGGATGCCGCGATCGGCGCGCTGGAATGCGCCGTGAAGACGATCGTCGAGGAGGGCGACCATCACATCGTCGTCGCCGAAGTCGTCGAGGCGCATCTGCCGAAGCCGATCGAAGGCCGGCCCGATGCGGCCATCCTGGAGATGAAGGATCTGGGCGACACGGTCTTCTACGGCGGATAGTTTCGCGGGAACAGCGGCGCCCCTCGCGTAAAGAGACGGAACGAAACGTCCGAGGGCGCCGCCGGCCGCCGCCCGACAAGGCCAAGGCACACGCCCATCGCGAAGGGAGGGCGATTATGGGGAAGCGTTCGCGCGCCTGGCTCTCGACCGCCGGCCTTTGTGTGCTTCTCGCGATGCCGGCGGCCGCCGCGCCCTCCGACGGCATCGAGATCGTCCCCGACGACATCGGGGGCATGGTCAAAAGCGCCAGGGGTCCCGAAGCTGGCGTCTGGGTGATCGCGGAGACGACCAACCTTCCGACCAAATTCGTCAAGATCGTCGTGACCGATGACCATGGCCGCTACGTCCTGCCGGAGCTGCCGAAAGCCAAATACCAAATCTGGGTCAGGGGCTATGGCCTCGTCGATTCCAAGCCGCTCGAGGCCCAGCCTGGCGTGCGGCTCGATCTGACGGCGGTCGTCGCGCCCGATGCGAAGGCCGCAGCCGAGTATTATCCCGCAAACTACTGGCTTGCGTTGATGCGCCCGCCCGCGGCCGACGAGTTCCCCGGCACCGGCAGCCAGGGAAACGGCATCTCGCCGGCCCTCACGACCCAGCAGCAATGGCTTGCGCATTTCAAGGAAAATTGCACCCCCTGCCATCAGTTCGGCGACAAGGCCACGCGCGAGCTGGCCGGCAACGGCGGTATCGAAGGCTGGGCCGAGCGGATCAAGATGGCGCGCGCCAAGGGCGACATCACCGAAGGCAATCGCGCCGACGAATTCTCGGCCAACATGCAGAACGACATGGCGCGGTTCGGACGCCAGCGCGGCTTGAAGATGTTCGCCGACTGGAGCGACCGGATCGCCAAAGGCGAGGTCCCGCCCGAAGCGCCGCCGCGCCCGGCAGGTGTCGAGCGCAACCTCGTGATCTCCGAATGGGACTGGGCCGGCGGCCATTTCGTCCACGACCTGATCGCCAGCGACAAGCGCGACCCGAATGTGAGCGCCGGCGGCACTATCTTCGGAATCGACAACATCAACCACAACCTCATCTTTCTCGACCCGAAGACCGCGCAGATCTCTGAAATGCATGTGCCCGACGACGCCCAAGGCGTGCCCTTCGCGGTCCACACGCCGACTGAGGACAAGAAGGGCCGCGTCTGGATTTCGATCACGGAGTTCGGCGAAGGCGATGACCCCGCCTACTGCACCGACGGAGCCTTGAGCAAATACGCCAAATACTTCCCCAACGGCCGCAAGCTCGGGCGCCACATCGCGCTGTTCGAGCCCGACACCAAGAAGCTGACCATGATCCCGGTCTGCTGGGGCAACCTCCATCTCAAATTCACCACCGACAAGGACAACACGCTTTATTTCAGCGGCGACGCCAACGTCATGGGCTGGATCAACACGCGGATCTGGGACGAGACCCACGACGCGGCGAAGGCCGTCGGCTGGTGCCCGATGGTGCTCGACACCAATGGCGACGGAAAGATCACGCCCGACAGCGCGCAATGGAACCAGCCGGGCGATTGGATGGCGGCCGTTCAGGGCGAACAGGGCGGAGTCAAGAAGGACGCTCAGAAGAACAGTGCCGCTCCCGGCCCCGATCCGACCAAGGATACGCGGATCAGCGGCTTCCTCTACGGCATGAGCGTCGATCCCAAAACCGACATCAGCTGGTATGCGAAATTCACGCCCTATGTGCCGAGCGGTCTCATCCGCCTCGACCCCGGCTCCAACCCGCCCGAGACCTGCCGCACGGAATATTATGAGCCGCCCAAGCTGCCGAACGGCGAATACGCGGCTTTCAATGCGCGCGCGGTCGACGTCGATGATGACGGCGTCGCCTGGGTCGATTTCGGCTCCGGCCACCTCGGCCGCTTCGACCGCCGTAAATGCAAGGTGCTGAATGGCCCGACCGCAACGGGGCAGCATTGTCCCGAGGGTTGGACGATCTACCTTTCGCCGGGCCCCAAGATCACAGGCACCAACGCTGGCGCCGACTGGCACTATCTGATGTTCGTGGATCAGTTCGACGTGCTCGGCCTCGGCAAGGACATCCCGATCATGCCCGGGACCAATTCCGATTCGCTTCTGGCGCTCATGCCCGACACCGGCAAATGGGTGGTGATGCGCGTGCCCTATCCCATGGGCTTCTACAGCCGCGGCATGGACGAGCGGGTCGATGATCCCAAGGCGGGTTGGAAGGGCCGTGGCCTCTGGTCGAATTACGCCGAGGTGCCGCTCTGGCACATCGAGGGCGGCGAGGGCACGATGGGCAAGGCAGTCAAGTTCCAGCTCCGGCCCGACCCGCTCGCGCACTAGGAAAAAATTTCCGAGAACTTACTTTCCTTTAATTCCCGGGTGTTACTGTAGAAAAATCAGACTTCCCGGGCAGAAAAGATGGGCCTCTTCCAAGCCGCGACCGGCATCGCAGCAGCGACTCCCAAAATCCTCGAAGCCGACTCGATTTCTCTCCCTCGAGAGATACTGCGCAGCTTTCCGGGAGCGGTTCTGTTGATGGAGCGGAACGGCCGCGTCGAAAATCTCGACAACGGCTCAGCTCTGGCCGCCGGTCTGGGTGCGGAAGCGTCCTGGCCGGATCTCAAGAGCCGGGCGGTCGCCGCGATCGAACGCGCCGCCGCCTCTGTTGAAATATTGACCGTGCGCGGCGACGTCCCGGTCGAAGCCACGTTCCTGCCGGTCGGCGACGGCGCGCGCGCGCTCGTGCTGCTGCGCCCACTCGAATTCGCCAACGCGCTCCATCGATCGCTGGTGGAGAGCCGTCAGCGCTACAAGAATTTCGTCGAAGCGATTTGCGACTTCTGCTGGGAGACCGATACGGAGGGCAATTTCACCTTCGTCTCCCTCGAGGGCGCGCTTGGCTGGTCGCCACGCGAAATGGTCGGGCGCCTGGTCGGCGATTTTCTGGTCATGCCGGAGGGCGAAGGGCCGCTTCCGGAGGTGTTTCAGGCGCGAAGCTTCCTTCAGAATGACGACATCTGGTTTCGCGCGGCCGACGGCTCGACCGAATGCCTCAGCGTTTCGGCCGCTCCCCTTCGCGATCCTGACGGTTCCTGGCGCGGCAGCCGCGGCCTCTGTCGCAGGGTGACGGAAGAGCGCCGGCGCGATCGCGAAACGGCGCAGACGCGGCTCAACGGTCAGCTCAGCAACCGACTCGCCTCGGCGACCGAGGAGGAAACCGACCCTAAAGCCGCGCTCATGCAGGCGGCATCGACGGTGGGACTCGCCATCTGCGCCACCGGCGGCGCCGTCCTGCGGCAATCGGAGGCTGGCGACCTGATCGAGATCGCGCGCTGGGGCGAGGGTTTCAGCGACGAAATCGGCGCTCAGGGTTTGGCGCTGATCGGCGAAGGCCTCCCCATCGACGATCTTTGCGGCGATCTGCATCTGGTTGGCGTCCGCACCAGCTTCCGCGGATCGCCCAATGGCGTGGCGCTCTTCTGGCGGGCGCTCGAGCGCGGACTGTTCACTGACGAGGATCGACCGATTCTCGACGCGGCCGAACGTCCGATGGGCGCCTCCATCGCGCGCCTTGTGAGCCTCGAGACGGCGCTTTCGCAATCGCGGCTCGATGCTCTGACCGGTCTCTTCAACCGCCGCGCCTTCCACGAGGAGGTCGGTCGGCGGATCGAGCGTCTTGATCACGACCGCGAGCAGGGCTGTCTGTTCTTCATTGACCTCAACAACTTCAAGCTGGTCAACGACGTTCGCGGACATCGCGAAGGCGACGCCATTCTGAATGAAGTCGCCGCCATTCTCCGCGACAGCACCCGGCCCAGCGATGTCGCCGGACGTATTGGCGGCGATGAGTTCGTGCTCTGGCTCGATGGCGCCGATCGCGGAACCGCGCAGGATCGCGCCGCGGCCATTCTGGCTAAGTTCCGCGCGCTTGCGGACCGAACCGGCGATCCCGTGCGGCCCTTCGGAGCCTCCATCGGGGTTGCTCTCTATGACCCTGCGCTGCCCGAGACGATCGACCAGATCTCGATGCGCGCCGACATCGCCATGTATCGCGCCAAGCGCCAGAAGACCGGCTTCGCGATCGCCGAGGCGGCGGAGGCGACGCAATGAAGGGGCTGCTGTCGCGCGTCTTCGGGCGGCCTACATTGAATCCCCTCTCTTACGAGGACGCGAAGAAGCTTTCCGCCAGCCCGCTTGCGGCTGATCGGCGGCGAGCTGCCGGTCATACCGGCGTCAAGCCGGAATTCCTCTATCTGCTGGCCCAGGATCCGGATTCCACCGTCCGCGCGGCGGTCGCTCTCAACGAAGCGACACCAGTGCAGGCGGATCTTCTGTTGGCACGCGACCGAGACTCGCATGTGCGCGAGGACCTGGCGCAAAAGATCGCGCGTCTGGCGCCGGGTCTCACGCCGGACGAGCAGGACCGCGTGCGCCGCGCGACCTATGAAGTGCTCGAGATCCTGGTGCAGGATCAGATCGCCCGCGTGCGCGAGATCCTGGCCGAGGTGTTGAAGGATCGCGCCGATGCGCCGGCGGAGATCGTCCGGCGCCTGGCCCATGATTGCGAGATCAGCGTCGCCGGGCCGATCCTGCAATATTCGCCTGTTCTGACCGATAACGATCTTCTGGCCATCATCAACGGTGATCCGATCGCGGGCGCGCGGTCGGCAATCGCTCGACGCGAGCGCGTCACGGAATGTGTGACCGACGCGATCGAGAGCTCCAACGACGTCGACGCCATCACCGCGCTGCTCTCGAATCCCAGTGCGCAAATTCGCGAAGAAACCCTGGAGAAGCTCGTTGATCGCGCGCCGGGAGTCGTCGCTTGGCACGACCCTCTCGCGCGGCGCCCGCGGCTGCCCCTTGCGGCGATTCGCCGATTGGCGGAATTCGTTGCATCCAATCTGCTGGCGGTGCTCGAAGCACGGCCGGATCTCGATCCGGAGCTGAAGCGCGAGCTGTCGCACGTTATTGCCACGCGTCTCACCGACGAGGCGAAGACGTCCGGCACCGAGGGCGAAGATCCGATTCGCGCGGCGCTGAAGCGCGCTCGCAAGCTTCACGACGAAGGCAAGCTCGGCGACGATCCCCTGGCGGAAGCGATTACCGCAAGGGACAGAAATTTCGTTCGTGCCGCGCTTTCGATTCGCAGCGGCCTGCCGCTCGGCGCAATCGATCGCGTGCTGACCGCTCACAGCGCGAAAGGAATCGTGTCTCTCGCCTGGAAGGCGGGACTGAAGACCTCGCTCGCAGTAAGGCTCCAGACCGAATTCGCGCACCTCAACCGCGCCTCGATCATGCGTGCGCTGCCGGACGGCGCCTATCCGATGACGCCCGACGCCATGCGCTGGCACCTCGAATTCCTGACCGGCATCGCCGAAAGCGCGGCCTGAATCAAAACGCCGAGTTTGCTTGCGCATTTGGCGAAGATTTGAGACCCGCGGCGCGACCGGTCTGCCGACCCGCAAGCAAGCTGATCCGGCCAGCCGGCGATTCACACGTCGAGATTGCTCACCGCCAGCGCGTTCCGCTGGATGAAATCCTTGCGCGGCTCGACGACATCGCCCATCAGAGTCGAGAAGATTTCCTCCGCCTCATCAGTGTGCGCGACCTTCACCTGAAGCAGCGAGCGCGCATTGGGATCGAGGGTCGTGTCCCAGAGCTGATCGGCATTCATTTCACCCAGCCCTTTGTAACGCTGGATCGTGAGGCCTTTGCGGCCCTGATCGAGCACCGCCTCGAACAGCGAGCAGGGACCATTGATCGTCGCGATTGGCTTGTCCTTGTGCAGGAAGGCGCCCGGCTTCTCGTAGCGCTGCCGAAGCAGCGCGGCATTCTGATCGAGGCGCCGAGCCTCGGCGCTCCGCAATACGTCGATGCCGAGCGTATGCGTCTCGGTCACGCCTCGAAGCGTCCGCGACAGCGTGATGCCGCTCTCGCTCGCCACGCCGCGCCAGCCGCGATCGGATTCGAGCGCCAATGAATCGAGACGGCGAGCGAGATACGCCGCGACTTCGCCCGCACGCGCCGGATCGGACAGCGTCGTCGGATTGAGAGCTCCAGCGATGGCCGCTTGCTCCACCAGCGCCTGATTACCGACGCGCCGCACGATCTGTTGGATTTGCTGACGGCCGGCGCGCGCCTCGCGCACCATGGACTCAAGATCGGCGCCGGTCGAGACCGATCCGTCATGAAGTCGGAATGCGCAATCTTCGACACCGGCCTGAATCAGATATTCGTCGAGCTCGCGGTCATCCTTGCGATAGATCGCGGAGTTGCCGCGCTTCACGCGGTAGAGCGGCGGTTGCGCGATGTAAAGATAACCCTTGTCGATCAGGTCCGGCATCTGGCGATAAAAGAAAGTGAGAAGCAGCGTGCGGATGTGGCTGCCGTCGACATCGGCGTCGGTCATGATGATGACCTTGTGGTAACGCGCCTTCCCGATATCGAATTCTTCGCGCCCGATGCCAGTGCCCATCGCGGCGATCAGCGTGCCGATCTCCGCCGATGACAACATCTTGTCGAAGCGTGCGCGCTCCACATTCAGGATCTTGCCGCGCAGCGGCAGAATCGCCTGGAAGCGCCGGTCGCGTCCCTGCTTTGCCGTGCCGCCGGCCGAATCGCCCTCGACCAGGAAGAGCTCGCTCATCGCCGGATCGCGCTCCTGGCAGTCAGCGAGCTTGCCGGGAAGCGACGCCATGTCGAGCGCGCCCTTGCGACGCGTGAGATCGCGCGCCTTGCGCGCCGCCTCACGAGCGATCGCAGCCTCGACCACCTTCTGCACGATCTTGCGGGCGTCGGCGGGATGCTCCTCGAACCAGGTGGAGAGCGTATCGGCGACGACTTGCTCAACGACAGGCCGCACTTCGGACGAGACCAGCTTGTCCTTCGTCTGACTCGAGAATTTCGGATCGGGCACCTTGACGGAGAGCACGCAGGTAAGCCCCTCGCGCATGTCGTCGCCCGACAGTGTCACCTTCTCCTTCTTGGCGATCCCGCTCTCCACCGCATAGGCGTTCACAGTACGCGTCAGCGCCGCCCGAAAGCCCGCGAGATGAGTTCCGCCGTCGCGCTGCGGGATGTTGTTGGTGAAGCAGAGCATCGTCTCGTGATAGGAGTCGGTCCATTCGAGCGCCGCCTCGACGACGATGTCGGCGCCATACTCGCCCGTGCGCGTCCCCTTGACCGCGATCGCAGGCTTCTGGAGCGCGACCTTCGAGCGATCGAGCCAGCTGACAAAGGCTTCGAGACCACCGGAATAGGCCAGCTCCACCCTGTGGGGTTCGACGCCCCGATTGTCGGTGAGCACGATGCGCACGCCGGAATTGAGGAAAGCGAGCTCACGCAGCCGGTGCTCGATGGTGGCAAAGTCGAACTCTGTCTTGGAGAAGGTCTCGGAGGACGGCAGGAAGGTGACCTCGGTTCCCTTCTTCCCGCCATCAGGTCCCAGCCGCGCCAGGGGCGCCTCGGCGTCGCCATGACGGAAGCGCATGAACCATTCCGCCTCGTCGCGCCAAATCCTGAGGTCGAGCCACTCCGACAGCGCATTGACGACCGAGACGCCGACGCCGTGCAGGCCGCCCGAAACCTTGTAGGCGTTCTGGTCGAACTTACCGCCGGCATGGAGCTGGGTCATGATGACCTCGGCGGCGGAGACCCCCTCCTCATCATGGATCCCGGTCGGAATGCCCCGGCCGTTGTCGGAGACAGTCACCGAGCCGTCGGGGTTCAGCGTGACCTGCACCAAATCGGCGTAGCCGCCCAGTGCCTCGTCGATCGCATTGTCGACGACCTCGTACACCATGTGGTGTAGGCCCGAGCCGTCGTCGGTATCGCCGATATACATGCCCGGCCGCTTGCGGACGGCATCCAAGCCGCGCAGCACCTTGATGGACTGCGCGTTGTACTCCTCGTCGCCGCCCGCGCCGTTCAATGATTCATCGGTCATTTCGTCTCAAGCTTTCTCGAATTCGGACGGAGCGAATCAGGCTCCCATGTTAACCGATCAGAGGCAGGGGAACCCAGCCCGGCAGGTGCGCTAGATCCCCAAAACACGGGCCTCGCGGACCGCAAAATGCTGGGCGCGACCGCCCAGCGGATCGAACAGGGCACGGTCGGTTCCGGTGAGCCAGGCCTGCGTACGCATGGCCAAAATCTCCTCGAACAGCGCGCCGCGGCGATTCTCGTCCAGATGCGCCGCAACCTCGTCCAGAAGCAGGATCGGCGCCCTGCCCCGCTCCGCTGCGGCCAGCCGCGCCGCCGCCAACACGATCGCCACCAGAAGCGCCTTCTGCTCGCCGGTCGAGGCGAGCGCCGCCGGCACCCCCTTCTCAGCGTGAGTGACCGCAAGATCGCCGCGATGGGCGCCCATGCGGGTCTCGCCCGACGCGGCGTCTATCCCTCGGCTCCTCGCCAGCTCCGCCTTGAGCCAATCCTCGACCGCCAGCGCCGGCTCCTCTGCGAGTCGCGCCTCCACCGGCCCCGCGGCGGCCAGGACAGGGCGCGGGAACGGACCGACTGCTGCCGCCAGCGCCGCCGTGAGGCGCGCCACCATATCGACACGCGCAGCTGCCAGCGCCACGCCCGTCTGGGCAAGCTCGGCCTCGAGCGCATCGAGCCATGCGCCCTCGCCGGGGCGCTCGGCCAACAGCTTCGCGCGTTGCCTGAGAGCCGTGTCGTGTCGCGTCACCCGCCCCGCATGAGCCGGGTCGAGGCCGAAGACCAGCCGATCGAGGAATTTGCGTCGGCCGCGCGCGCCTTCCGCGAACAGTCGATCCATCTGCGGCGTCAGCCAGACGACCGACAGCAGATCGGCCAGCGCGGCCTGGCTCTTTACCGGTTTCCCTTCGATCTGGACCGTGCGCCGTTCGGTACCCGGCTCGCGCCCGGTGCCGATGCGGACCTCGCTGCCCCCGCCTTCGATTGACGCGGCGATTCCCCAAGCCGCCTCTTCGGGGCTGCCGATCCTCTGCAAATCGCCGAGCTTCGCGCTTCTGAGCCCTCGGCCGGGAGACAACAGGCTCAGGGCTTCCAACAGGTTGGTCTTGCCGGCGCCGTTGGGACCGGTCAGTACGACCGGCCCGGGATGCGCATCCAGACGTACGCGCTGGTAGCAGCGGAAATCGGTCAGGGTCAGCCGCGCGACCCAGGCCGATATGGCCGGCGCCGCTTGCCTTGAAAGAGACGATGCGTCGAGGGCGGCTGGAATGCGCGCTGCGATCAATGAAAACCCAATCCTCAAACCCGCATCGGCATCAAAACGTAGAGCGCGCTCGCATCGGACGTGTCACGAATGACGGTCGGCGATGCGGCGTCGGCGATGGTGAGCCGGCAGCCATCGCCTTCAATCTGCTGGGTAATGTCCAACAGATAGCGAGAGTTGAAGCCGATTTCGAGGGGCGTCGCGTCGTAACGGACCTCGAGCTCCTCATTGGCGCTGCCGCTTTCCGGGCTGCTCGCTGAAACGGTCAGCGCGCCGCGGTCGATACTGAGCTTGACGGCCCGAGTCTTCTCGGTGGCGATCGTTGCCACCCGATCGACCGCGCTTGCGAATTGCCGCGGATTGACTTCCAGCACCTTATCATTCCCAGACGGGATCACCCGTTCATAATCGGGAAAAGTGCCGTCGATCAGCTTGGACGTGAGCACGACGCTATCGAAGGCGAAGCGGAGCTTGGTGTCGGAAAGCGAGATCGCGATCGGGTTCGTAACATCCTCGAGCAGCTTGCGGACCTCGGCCACGGTTTTGCGGGGAACGATCACGCCCGGCATCTCGGCCGCGCCGACCGGCAACGGCATCTCGACCCGTGCCAGCCGATGGCCGTCGGTCGCCACGGCTCGCAGGACCGGCACGTCGCCAGCCTTGGCGGCATGGAGATAGATACCGTTCAGATAATAGCGAGTCTCCTCGGTCGAGATCGCGAAGCGGGCCCGGTCGATCAGCGTCCGCAGATCGGCTGCGCCCAGCATAAAGCTGATCGGCATTGCGGTGCCGGCCATTTGCGGGAAATCCTCGGTCGGCAGGCAACCCAGGCGGAAATTGGAACGCCCGGCCCGCACCGAAAGGGATCCGTTCTCGGGGTTGGTCTCGAATTCGATGCGGCTGTCGTCCGGCAGCTTGCGAACGATGTCATAGAGCGTATGCGCGGGCGCGGTAGTCGCGCCAGGTCGCGTGATGTCGGCCGGCACCGACTCGGCGATTTCCAGGTCCATGTCGGTCGCCGAAAGAGCCAGCGCGCCGTCCGCCGCCTTCAGGAGAACGTTCGACAGTATGGGGATCGTATTCCGACGCTCGACCACGCTTTGAATATGGGCAAGGGACGGGAGGAGCCGGGCGCGTTCGATAATGAATTTCATGACCGACGGGGATTGCGATGCGGGGTCGATATTTGTACGCGAGGGCCGGGCGGTAGGCAATGATCGCGCCATTCTCTGGGCAAATGGCGGCCGGAGGGTTCGGCAGCGCCGGCCGATGCCCGCTGCGCGGGGCGGAACTCGGTGTAATTAATCGCATTTTGACGAAACGTCTTTAGGTCTTGGTTGCGAGGCAGCTCGGCATCCCAAACACTTCCAGGGTCTCGATGCCGAGTTGCCCGCCCCGAGAAACGCGCTATAAGGGCCCGGCCGGAGCGCCTCGGCCCGGGCGGGCCATCGTTCCATCCCTACTGAGGTCGATGCGTGTCCTCTAGTCCCGGCATCTCTCACGCACCGTCCGAGTCATTCGCAGACCGGCATCTCGGCCGCCGAGTCGCCAAGAGCGCCGCCTGGATGGTGCTGAAGCGCTTCTTCTTCAAATCCGTCGGCCTGATCAGCACCCTGATCCTGGTCCGGATCCTGGCTCCGGACGCCTTCGGACTGGCGGTCATGGGCAGCGTCGCCTTCAACGTGCTCGACTCGATGACCGAGTTTTCCTTCTCACTCGCGCTCATCAAGATGAAGCAGCCTCAGCGGGTCCATTTCGATACCGCGTGGACCCTTCTGGTCATTCGAGGGCTGGTTGTCGGTGCGCTGATGTTCTTTTCGGCGCCGCTGGTGGCCGAGACCATGCACGAGCCGCGCCTGCTCGACATCACCCGCGCCCTTGCCCTTCTCCCGGTGATTCAGGGATTCGAGAGTGTGGGACTCATTCAGTTCCGGCGTGAGCTCCAATTCGAGCGGATCTTCTGGTACGAGATTTTCGGCAAGATCGTGGGGTTCCTGCTCGTAATCCCGGCGGCGCTGATCCTCCACAATGCCTGGGCCCTCGTGATCGGCTATGTCGGGCCAAAATTGATCCAGACCCCTGCCAGCTACCTTCTGCACCCATACCGTCCACGCTTTTCGTTCAAGGCAGCCGGGGAACTGCTCGATTTCTCGAAATGGCTCTTCGCCACCAACCTTCTCTATTTGGTGCGTGACTACACGATGGTGATGCTGTTGGGGCGTGTCGGCGGAGCGGCCGCCGCCGGCCTCTTTCAGCAGTCCTATCAGATCGCCGAGCTGCCAGCGAGCGAGATCGCCGCTCCGATTCGCCAGCCCATGTACTCGGGCTATGCCAAGGTCCTCGAGGACCGTGAAAGGTTGGGGCGGCAGTTCGTCGAAGGATTGTCGCTGATGCTGATGATGATCGCCCCGGCCTCGGTCGGAATTGCGCTGGTGGCCGGGCTCGTCGAACCCCTCGCGCTCGGGCCCAAATGGGTCGGCGCTGCGCCATTGATCCAAATCTGCGCGATCTATTTCCTCTCCGAAGCCGTCGGCGACCTCACTCACAACCTCTATGTCGTGCTCGACCGCCAGCGCAGATTCGTTGGCATCATGGTCATCAACATCACGATCCGCACGGCTTTGGTGATCTGGGCGGGCATCACGCATGGAGTCATCTGGGCGGCGATCGCGATGGCGACGACGAGTTTCGTCGGCACCGCGATCTGGTACGGGCAGGTCACGCATATCGTCGGCGATCTGCTCGGCATCACGTTCCGTGCGACCTGGCGAATCATGGTGGCGGTGCTGATAATGGCCGCGGGGGTGCTGCTGATGCAGACGGTTTGGCCGCAAGCCGGCACACTTCCCGTAATGGGAGCCCAGCTCGCCTCGGAGTCTCTGGCGGGCGCACTGATCTATGTCGGCGTGGTGCTCGGCCTTTGGCGCGCTTGCGGCCGACCGCCGGGGCCCGAGAGCCATGCTGTGACGGCGAGCCTTCAGGTCTGGGCGAGGCTAAGAAGCGCGTTCCCCGTCGGACGATCCGCGTCCCCGGCGGCGGAATAGCTCGCCCAGCAAATGGCGGCCGGCCATGATAGGCCGCCGGACGAGACTCGTCCAAAGCACCCCGATATGCGGCGTGCGGCGCGTGGTCCAGCTGCGCTTGTACGGGTCGTCCCCCCGTCCGAAATCGAGGGCCGTAATACGATCCCGCTCCATGAGCGCGCGAATTGCGAAGGATGTCAGCAGCGTCCCCGGCGAAAGCCGATCGAACGCCTTGTCGTGCGCGAGCTTGAGCACGGTCGCGCGTCCGGCCACAACGACCCAGAGCTGCGCCGCGATCGGCCGTCCCTCCACGGCGCAGATGGCGAGCCTCAGCCAACCCGCGCGAGCAAGCGCGCGCATCAGCATCGGCTGAAAGTCGGGAAAGGGCTCCGGCTCCTTCCAGCTTCGCGCATAGACGGCCTCATAATCCGCGATACCCTTTTCAACCTC